>JACCDW011466828.1_pt1 | contig 21461 bp, 38 predicted proteins | sample 7449781 | NCBI WGS metagenome assembly JACCDW01 (sample SAMN15323449, study PRJNA562643) | freshwater metagenome | isolation source: river surface water | place: USA:Blue River Watershed | collected 2017-08-18
GTGGGTTAGCGGATATTATGGGATATTTTCGGATATGGAATGTGGCGGTGGGTGGCAAATGCCGATTGCTGACCACTTTATAGGCGGGAATTTCCGTTTTATTCTACAAGTGGGGTATTTTGTTGGTAATTTCTTTACTTTGTAGTATGGAAACTAAACTAAAGGATATAATCAAAACTGCTCAAAGTTTAGGTTATACAATAGACAAAAGACCTAATAAGTTAAATATTATTGGGGTTAGAAACTCAGGTGCAACTAGTCAAGATAAATTCGATGACTTGATTGCTTATTTTACCTATGACAATAATGGAAAACTAAATGGTAGAGTGGTGTCAGGAACTACAGACCCTTCTACTTATTTTTTAAAAAGCCCTATCAATTTAAAAGGTGCTGCTATCTTAAAGAGCGGTCAATACAAAGATGCTTACCAAATAGGCTTACATAGAAACAAATATGAAGCGTTAGTTCAAAGAAAACCTGTAGAGGTTATCAGAGACGCTGACAGAAACGCTTTAATCAATTACTTTGCTCCTACACAAACGGGGTTATTCGGAATCAATATACACAAATCAACAAAAGGAAAGAACAACGAGGATATAATAGGTATTGATAGTGCAGGTTGTCAGGTCTTCAGAAACATTCGTGACTTCGAGGATATGATGCAATTAGCTAGAATCAGTAAAAATAAATACGGGAACTCTTTTACTTACACGCTCATAGACCAAAGAGACCTTCTTAAACTAGCAAACACTACCATTCTTTTACTAGCGGGTATTGGTTTAGTTGCTACTTCCATCTACTTATTTATTAAAAAGTCTAAATAATGACTGAATACAAACCCAAAGACTATATACTCATTTTAGTAGTAGCTGCCATTATAATTGTAGGTATTGAATCTTTCAAGTCTAAAGGTCAAACCCCTCCTGTTAATCAAAAGAAAGGAAGGAATATAATTATTGGGGATAGTCATGGAGTTGGCATTTCTTTTATTACAAAGAGTGCTAAAGCGGAGAAAGGTCTAGCTAAAAGCGGTTGGACTTTGGCAAATGTTCTAGCTGCCCTGAAGACAAAAGATGTGGATAATGGTGTGTCTAGGGTGTTTATATCTATTGGAACAAATGGTCAATTCAGCTCTACTGATGACATAAAAGGATTTGTAAATACTATAAAGGCTAAGTTCCCAAATGCAACTATATATGTTTATGGGGGTTCTTATGGGTGGAGTGGTTCTAGGAGCAGGGCAACCCTAGAGAGCAGATTCGCTGACTACTACAAAAGATTTAAGGATTTGGGGGTATATGTAATGAAAAATAAGCTAGGCTATTTCACTACTGATGCTGACGCACATTCTGTTAAAACCAATCAAGCTAAAGCTATAGCTCAAGAAATTGACGAACTGAGCAAATCTTAAACGTTATTGTCTTCTAGGCACTTATCACAAAAGATATTCCCATTTAGCCTTTTGCCATGCTTTGAGCAGATGTCATGCTCACTTTCATATTCGTCTAAAAAATCTAGCCCATTGTAGTCGCTATGGTGCTTTTTCATATTGTCTATTAGATTTACCCAAACTATAGCTAATATAGCTGCAAGGAGGAAAGAAATTAATATACCCATCATTTTATTAGTTTTCGTGCCTTAGATAATTGTGATAAAAGACTAGCTTGTATATCAGGTTAATCGAGTGATATATGTTGTATACAGGTATGTGGTGTATGAACAAGTGGTCGATTACCTTTCTATTTTCATAGATAGCTTTGTACAGCGTCATAGATGACAAGTTCTGTAGTATGTATAGCTTTGGGTTTTCTATTACTAAAATGCTGATTGTGATAAGCAATCTTTTTAAGAGCATAGCCATCAAGTAATTGAAAATCACTAGTATAAGGAGTATTTTCATAGGTTATTTTTTTTGGAATTATATTTCCAATTTTATTAAATAATTGTTTTTGAATAGCTTGTTTTTAACTAATTAGAAGTATAGTTCTAATTTTAACCAATTAAATCTAATTCTTTTATATCAAAGACCTCATTTTCATCTAGTGTTTCAATATATTTTTCAGCCTCGTTTCTATTAATAAAAACCTTACTACAACTAAAGTAATAGCCTTCAAACATGGTACATCGTACTACTAAATAGCATTTTAGTGTTAATTCTTCACTCATAGGTTATTTTGTTTATATCTTTCTTCATAATAGATTTCGCCTCTTGTTGTTTCTCTTTGTGATAGTTGCACCCAAATGTTTGTATATGGGTTTTTAATACCATTATTGTAGGCTATGGTTATTTCCTCTTTTTCTCTTTCAAGTAATTCACTCCATTCCGTTTTCTTTAATACTATTTGTATGTATTCTTCACCTTCAGTAAACAATGAATTATCCTTTAATTGCTGCATTGGTGTTTTCATGGCTATTTATTTCGTTTAATTGATTTTGAAGATATAATTCTACGTTTTCGTATGCTTGAATTAGTTTTCTAACATGGTCAATATCTTTCTTTTTTTTGTAGTGTCTTTTTCTCCATTGAGGATATGTCAGACCTATAGTCAAGCATCCCTTCCATAATTCACATTCTTTCAAAGCACCTTCCATAATTTGTTTTTCTTTTTCTTTATCTTCTTCTTTCATGGCTATTTTTTTTGGTTAAAGGTTTCGTTAATGGGTCATTAATGTCACAATTTTTCGAGGATTTGTGACTTTTAAGGGACTTTATTTAGTTTTTTGATTTTCTGTAGTATATTATGTTTGGTTTCGCTGCCAAATGTCCAATCAGCCTCTTCTATAAATCTGATGTGTCTTTCATTTAGCTTGTTCCATCTATGTAGCAGGACGAATTTAGTATAGGCAAAGGCTATGTCGCAGAACTCAAGAAATCCATTTAAGATTTGTCTTTCGTACTTACCTACGAAGTAGCCAATTAATATACTAAGTGCAAAAAGTGTTAAGTATTCCATTTTTATGGTCTTTTTTTGTTAATTAAAATGTTGGTTATTCGGGAATATCAGGTAGAGAACCTAGTGTATTACTTACAGAGGCTTGTTTAGTTGGGGTTATCTTTTTACCATCTATTACAATCACTTGCTTTTGCTCATCGTCCCATGCAATAGTCGCACCACCTTCTAAATGACTATCTAGCTCTACAGCCTTTTTGCCATGAAAATCTTTAGGTAACATCTTTGATAGCTGTACTAGAGCAATCTTTCTAAGCATCCACTTGTTGGGGTCTTTCTTATCGTTAAAATAAAGGTCGTTGTTGTACTTTGAAAGGTTTTGGATATTCATTATATCAAGTCTTGATAAGACGCTGAACTGATACTCCCCATTTTTCATTTTAGCTACTGCATAAGCAAACTTAATCTTGTCTGAAGTTCTAGGTAGGTTGAAATTAGGTTTGTGAATAATGTTGGGCTCTAAGCCATAAACGGGTTCAAATTCCTCTCCTTCGTATACTACTTCTGTATGTATGCGGGTGATTTCGCCACTTCTCAAAAGGATATTAACTAAGCCTTTGTAACCGATTAAAGGGGTAACAGAGGGCTTACCATCTATTTTACGAGGTATCAGGTAGAACTCCCCTAGCATATCTGAAGGAATAAGACCGATTTCTGCTCCTGCAAGGATTGAGGCAAACATACTAGCAGGGTTTGACATAAATGCTTCAAGTAGCTTTGGGTTCTTTTTTATTTCAGATAAAACTATCTGCTTAAACTGAGCTACGTCAATGTTATGTTTCTTTAAAAGATTAGGCAGCACACTTTGTTCGTACTGCTCTATGTTCTGTTGAAACTTTTGAATAGGAGTTAAAGTCTTGGCTACTGCAACTTCCTGTTGTTCTTTTTCTTGTTCTGCTTTTTTCATGGTTTATGCGTTGTATTTAAGTTTTGATTCTATGTAAATGATTTGTTCGTCTGATAGGCTAGAGAAGTCTAATTTGGCATAATCCTCGTTTAATAGCAAATAAACTGCATCAATGTGCAGGTCGGTTACTTCGCTATCGTCAATTAAATGATGTCCATGAAAATCCTCTTCTCTATGTCGGGTTTCTACATTGTAGGAATATGAAACAAAGAGACCATCTTCAATCTCTTCTTTGTCTTTTACGAAATCGTATTTTCTGCTCATTTTATTCTATATATTTTGGTGTATCTGCCTTTAACTTCACAGAAGTAGTTTACCCATTGGAAGTTCTTTTTTAGCCAAATGATTTGACCACACAGATAGCATTTGTACTTAAACATAGTTATACTTTTAGTAATGTATTTCCTCTATAAGTGGAACTTCTGCTCTCTTATCACACTCGTTAAAGAAGTGGCAACCCTGACATCTTTGATAAGTAGGTCTAGCCTCTAGCTTGTCGGGATTGTTGTAAAAGAAGTCTATATAACGTTTCATTTTAGAAACATATTGTTCCTCATGTAAGGTAATGTGCTCATCCTGTATGTTAGCTTTGATAATCTTTGCTTTATCAGGGTCTTTTGAGCTGAAGATAAAAAAGTAGAAAGGTATGTTTTCAATACCCTCTAGTTTCTTTATTAAATACTTATAGTGAATAGGCTGAAGTAGTAGTTTTGGTTTATATACCAAAGACTCAGTATGCCACCCATACTCGTTGAATTTGTCATCAATCAAAGAAGTATACTTAACATCAATAATGCAGTCCTCTCCTTTCCAATTTGCCCTTACATCACTAATACCACTAGACCCGTCAAACAGCATATACTCACCAATTTTCTTGATTTCGATTTCATGCTTTTTAATGATGTCTTTGAATAATAAAGCTGATTGGTTTGCCTTTTCGTAATCTGCTGCCAACTTCTCTTTGGCTGTACCCTTGTAAACCATTTCAGGCTCAGGGATAGGGTCACCTGCTCTAACATAGTCAGTTGCTTTGTACTCAAAATAAGTACCTAACTTTTGTACCGCACTTTGTGGGGTTGATTTGCCCTCAAAATACTTTTTGAAAATAAGTAGACCGCAGCCATTAACGTTTTGGTCGTAATAGTCTACAAGCTCTTTAAGAAGGGATTGGGAAAGGTTTGGTTTTTTCATTTTTATGGTTTTTATTAATATTCGTCTAATGGGTATTGTCTTCTCTTGTCATCATTAAATTGCTTTCTTTGATTGATTAAGTCCATAGCACTTTGTACATCGTCTAGCTCAATCTTTACGGCTGATTTTGATAACTCGTTTTCGTTTATAAATTTATGCTTTTCGCAGTAAAAATTGTCAGAAACTTTTATGTGCATTAGCTTTTCATGGTTGTAGGCTGAAGAAACTCTAATCACTCCGCAGCTTTGTAGTTCTTGCTTGTAAAATCGGCAGTTTAGACACCTTCTTACAATCGGCATAGATTTTTGGTTTAGGTAAAATTCCATAGTTCTCTCTCTCTTTAGTTTTAAAATAGTGTTATTTGTTTTGTATCATTTATTGGGTCTAAATCGTATACTTTTTTATAGTATGAAAGTACGCTATCATTTAGTTGATTTATGAATGTGCAGGTGTCTTGTAGGACGCTTGTCCTAGCTTTCAACATCTTTCTTTTCTTAACGTTATCATATTCAACGCTTATCATACCATTAGATTTAAAATTAGCTATTATTTCTTTTGCTCTTTTATCTATTAGGTCTATATGTGCCTGAAACTCATTTACAAAGTTTTCCCTGTCCATTACAGCCTGAGTTATCATTTCTCTTAGTTTCTTGCCGTTTTCCACCATAAGAGCTAAAGCTGTACTACTGAGCGTATTAGCTATAGACCTCCTTTCAGCTTCAGTCAGGTCAGGGTATAAGTCAGCCAATCTCTCACAAAAAGTTTCAAATATTTCATTTCTAAAAGTATTTTGCATAATTTTGTATTAGTAGTTCCAACTGCAAGTTTTTACATTTTTTTAGAGAGTCGAGAGGTTTGTGCCAATCGGCTCTTCTTTTTTTGGTTTATCTATTTCCACTAGCTGTTTCCAATCAATACTCACAGAATCCAAATACATCTGCACTATTTCTCTATTTTTCTTTGTGTCCTTGTAGTAAATACAATCAGTCTTGTAACAAATAAAGTCATCACCTAGCATAGCTGCCATATTCATCATATGCTCAAAACACTCATATCTAATATTATCGTATACTCTCTGTAATACAGGCTCAAATTTCAGTACTACAGACTTGGCTGTAACTTCACCCTTCTTAACTAAAAAATACTCCTTTTTGGAGCTTAAATTAGCAAGAGAGGCTAGTCTAAGGGACTTATCCTTAACCATTAACCCTTTTTCGTAGGTTTTGCTGCTGATATACCCATTTAGGAAGGCTATTCTCCAATAGGCATGGTCTAGGTCTGTAGCGGTAATTTTACCTTTTGGTTGCTCTACGTTAGGATTCCAATAGTTTACGGGAAGTCTTTTTTTGGCTACTATCTTTTTACCAAAGCAATAGTCCTTAACCTCGTTCATAACGCTACGAAATATCCAAATATCTTTTGACGATGCTGATTTTCTATTAGAAGGAAAAACGAACTTTCGGTCACCCCAAATAAGTTCAGTAGAATAAGAGCCTCTTCTGTAGTAGGCTTTAGTGTTTGAGTGCTTTAATCTGCCAAAGATTAGGTCTTCAGATTTGCTTTTAATTATGGTTATGTTGTCTAAAAAATTCATGGTCTTTTTATGGTTTTTACTTTTTACCTTTCTTGATTTCGTCTCTCAAAACTTCGTATTTGACTTTTGAGAAAGCTCCCGATTGGTAGGCTAGTTTTAGCGAATCTAAGGCTTTTTTTACAGATTCATTTATTTTTTGATTTTCAGGTTTTTTGCTCCTAGCTTTTTTTGCAGCTCTAGCTCTTTTTCGCTTATCCTTTTGTAAGTCTTTGAACCTACCCTGAAAGTAACCTGATATAGACTGAGCAGCCTTTTCCTCTTTTTTCGTTCTTTCGTAATCTACTCCTTCAAATGTGTCCTGTGGTGTATCATTAATGGTTAATACATAGTCCACAAAATAGTTAATCGGGTCTCCGTTATTTTTCTTTTTTGGCTTTAGTTTTACGATACCATAAAAGTAAGCTACACCTGAATCACCACTCTCCAAATAGTCTCTTATGTCATCTATAAGTTCAGCAACTCCATTTGAATAGTAGTTATAGTTGCTTGTATTAAATATTCTCGTTTTGCCAATAAAACCTGCATTAACTCTAACGTCCAAACAATCAGGTAAGAAGTTTGAAATATGCTTGTCTATTTCATAGTATTCAACGGCTGCTAAATACTGTTCAGGAAGTAATAAAGGGTTACACACCTCTTTAGGTGGTAAGGCTTTAATTATAGTCCTTAAATCCCTTTTTATTTCACTTACTAAAACTTTCTCTTGAGCCTTAAATTTTGGGTATAGTTGCTGAGAAACAATCTTTCTTTTGGCAGCTATTGATAGCTTTTGTTGATTGGGGTCTCTGTCGTTTTGATTGCCTAATTCTTTCAGCAAAAAGTTGTATAACCGAATACCTTTTAGCGGTTTTTTCTTGCTGTTGTTTGGCATAAATTAGGGTTGGATTTTGTTCGGGGTGTAAATTTACTAATAAGATAGGTAAAATTCATTAACTAATATTGCATTTTCTCTGCCAATTAGTATATCGACCTCACTCCTATCCATGTTTTTTATATTATTTAATGCTTTGTCAATCAAAACCAAAGCTATTATTTTGGCTGTAAAAGCGGGGAAACCCATTCTTTTTGCCTTCATAATTATTTTCCAATCGATACCAAAATTAATACTCACATTTGTGAGGATAGTTTCAAAGATTTTGTAGGTAGGGGTATACTTATCAAAGCCATACTGATATATAGCATCTTCTTTAAGCCAACCGCTTTCTCTTAAATTTTTTATTACTGATTTAGCTATCATGGTCTTGAATGTTTAAAATACCTGCCATTTACTTCTATAGGCTCTTCAAAGAAGTCCCTTTTAGATTTGGTTATTTTATAAGTTAAGATACCCATAGTAACTCCCATTTGCTTACAAAAGTTCTCTTTGCCTTCTATGATTTCACCACTATTAATGTCCTCAAATACAATTCCTGTAACTCTTTTGTGCTTGTTACCCATCATACGTTTGGCTTTATCCACCCTGTAGCCGTTGTATTGCTTTCTGTTAATTATTGCGTTGTACATTACTCTTCTCCTTCTTTTTTTACTCTGTATTTTTTAATAAAATCAAAAGGAACAAACTTTTGAAGCTCAAATCCCTGTTGCTTAAAATTTAAGAAACGTCCCCAATCTTTAATTAGTGATTTAGGAAATACATATTTCTCATCATGGTCAATAGTAAGGTGGATAGTCTTAATTTCTAGTGAATCGTCATTAATTATATTCCAATTAAAGCCATAACCTTTAGTTGCGTAATGGTAGTGCTTTTGGCTATTTCTAGTAACATGAAAGCTATGGTCATGCAGGTATAAATTACCTACGTTACGTCTTCTGCCCTCGCTTTTAAGTTTTAGGAAAATGGTTGCACCTACGTCATATTTGTTTTCGTCAGAGAAGATTCTCATATAAACTATGTTTTGGAATCCGTCTTCTCTAGCAACTAGTCTGCTACCTACTATCATGGTCTTGTTTTTTTATGGTTTGATTAATTGACTACATAGTGAATTTCCATACTACGCTTATCTAAACGTATGTATAGTTCTGTATGCTTTTGCTCGTCTTTTTGTATTTCTAAATACCTTCCAACAAGAACGGCTGCAGCATCTAATTGCACCTGATGGTTACAGCTATCAATAATTTTTGCTATCCAATCGTATAAATGGTCTGCTTGTTTCATGGCTTAAATTTAAAAGTTATCTGCTACTAAGCATAGCAATATAATAATAAAAATGCCAAAATAGGCTACTTTAGGACTCCAACTTTCTTGTTGATACTTGTTCATGGCTTTGATTTTTATGGTTTAGTAAGTGTGCGTTGAATAGTCGCACCCCTATTTTGTATTTTTTAATTCCAATTATCTTTAATAGTGATAGTAAGATTTTTATTGCTATAAGTAAAATAATCTCCACCTTTTTGGTTTGCAAAATAAAAGGCTGATTTGTAAGAATTAAACTCCTGCTCATTCTTACATCTTAAAGTTAATGCAGAACATTTACAATTTCTGCCATTAAATACTTCAACTTTTTGTAATCTGTCAGTAGGAACATTTACTTTTTTGAAGTAATCCATTAACAATGTTTCATTTTTTAACATTGTGTCTAAAACTTGCTGAGTTGTCATGATTTGGATTTTTATGGTTTAGTAAGTGATTTCTTCAGGGAAAAAGCTCTCTTCTAAATCTAGGTCATAGATTTCAAGTAGAGTTGATTTGTGCTTAGAGTTCAATCTGTTAAAAGCGTTTTCAAATGAAGTAGCTTTCAAATCAAAACAGCCGATACCAAACTTGGTTTTGATGTAGATTCTGAAGGATTTTAACTTTGTCATGGTCTAGATTTTTATGGTTTATGAGTGTAAATTTATATAAAAACGTAATACCAAAACAAATATTGTGTTAAAATCTTGTTAAGCCATTAACATTAGTCTAATAGGAACTTACAATACTCAGTCATCTTATCAGCGTCAAAGTCGTTATAGTGCTCTTCAAAGTAGAGGTAATAGTCAGCATAAACCTTCTTAATTTCCTCTTCTGAGTAGATTCTAAGCGGTTTGTCGGCTATGTCCTTAGAGGCTGCCTTATGGTTGTTAAAATTATCAGGGTTGTCTATATCCCCGCTCTGTTTGTGGGGTGCATCCATAATATCCCCGTCATTCCAATTAAAGCAGTAACTAGGTATGCAGTCATCGTCATTTTCAAATAATTCGCCACTATCCCTCATTTTAGTATACCAACCTAGCCCTTCTTTGCCTGTTTCAAGCAAATAGCCGTATTCTCTTACCTTTTTAATGTCAGCCACTATTGAAGCCTCCATCGTGTTCCTAACAAGCCTTAAATTGCCTCCGCTGTAAAAAAATGAATAGGCAGGTTTGAAACTAGGTAAACCCGTTTGCTCAATCTTGTCTATTCCTTGTCTCATGAAGTGAGGTAAAAAAATGTCATCGTCATCCCATGTCACAACGTAATCACCACCCGCAAAAACTAAAGCATCTCTTCTGATTGCTCCAACGTTTGTATAAGGCTCTTTTGTAACCCTATCAATATTGTTGTTTATGATTAAAACCCCATGTGGCATGAGCCTACATTCGTCATCTGTATATGGGTGCTCCACATCTGTGTTATAGATTATCAATTCTTTGTTTGGGTAGTCCTGAGCTAAAAAACAATTCATGGCTCTTTCAACGCACTTAAATCTTCTATAGGTGCACATTACTGCTGAAACCTTTGGTAATTCTTTAAACATCTGTGTAGTTTTTTGGGTCTTTATGTTGTTTGGTATATTGTGTAGTTACTCTTTCTCCAATATTGTCTATGTAGTATTTTTCCTCTTCGTCTAAACTTTCTAAATCTATGTAAAAAGGGATGTGTCTACAGATAAAATCATTTCTTGCTATTCTTAAAGACCTATAAGTGTTGTCTCCAATATTTCGCATGAGAGCAAAAGTGGTATCTGTATCTGCCTTGTAAATGTTTGGTTCTACCTGCTCAAGCCACCACCTACCTTCATTCCTTATTACCTGATTTTTATATCTGTAGTGATTTGGTAGGTCATCTATTTTGATTGCTAAAGCTACCTTATTCATTTCGTACTTCTGTAATAGATTGTACATCACTAATTGGTAGTCATCGGGCATATTTTCGTTAAGCTCCAAATCAGAGTCAGTATAAATAAAATATTCACCTAGCTCTTTATATATGGCTGTAGACCAAATAGCTAAGTGTCCCTCATTTTTTAAGTATCTTATATCCACCTTCTTATCAACTTCTTTATACCAATCTATTAAAGGCTGATAGCTAGAGTCGTTATCAAGAATTATTATTTCTTGTTTTGGATTCAGGATAAAAAGGTGCTCCACCATTTTTTTTGTAGTGGTGAGCCTGTTTCTATTGTTAATAACTATTGGAAACATCTTAGGCAAAGTCATAATTTACAAAATACCCATAGTGGTCATCACCGCACAAATACTTCATTTGAGGGTATCTTTCTAAAAATACCTCTTTGGTTAAATCAGGCTGATGGTGTGTTTCATAAACATTGTCAAACTCTGCACCTTGTTCATACATATAAGGTACAGCCACTAAACAAAGTTTATCTTTTGCTGTAATCTTATCAATTAGGTTTTTGGCTTGTATATATGTCATGTGTTCTAGCACATCACCCATAATTAGATAGTCATAACTATCAAAATCGAACTCTAAAATGTCACCAAAAATTAGTTTGTTGTACTTGTTTTGAAGGTCAAACATTTCCGCATATTTTGGGAATATTTCGATTCCGTCCATGTTTGGAAAGTCAGCTCTTAGCAAATTACTATAAGTGCCACATCCTGCACCTACGTCTAAGATACTTACTGAATTTTGTACATTTTTTAGGAAGTGAGCTTTCACTTCGTCTTTGAAAAGGTTGTAGCTGTAAGGCATATTTTTGTTTTAAATTTCCCATTTATTTAGCGGACAGGCTTGAATCCCTTTAGGACTGAATACCTTTCCTTTTGTAGCACATCCGCACACAGAACAATACGAAATTGTAGTATCAACCCACTTCTCACACTCCATACAAGTTTTTAATCTTATAGCAGCCATTTCTTTTTGCTCTTCGGTAGGGTTTACCATAGTAGCATAAGATTGTATAATTTCTTTTATTTTAGCTATAGTAAACATGATTTCTCCCCTACTTTTTTCATAAATTGAAAATATTTGTAACTGCACTTGTCTTTTAAATAGGTCGTACCATCAGCAAAATATGGTAGCTGATTTATGTAATGAGCTTTATAAAATAAATCTTTTGATGTCTGTCCCGTAACACCTGCGTTGTGCATGATATATGCCTCGTCCCATTTACTTATATCGTCTGTAGCCCATGCAAAATTTAGTTCAGGAATTATGTTTGTGTTATATCCACGCATCCAAGCGTTCCATGCAATAGCCCACATATCTGAACACCAAATTTGTAATTCATGGTGAGTAGGGTCTGCTATCTTCTTTTGTACGTTAAGGGCTGTAATGTCTTTAAAAAGCCTTTCGCAATCCTTCTCTACTTTATCCCAAAATACCCAATCAGCCTTTTTCATAAGATACTGAGCACCACCTGACTGATTTTCCCTGCTTTTTACTAGCTCAGGGTGTATACCAACTATTTCGCACATGGTATTTAATACGTCTTCACCTTTAGAAACTACATAGTTATACCCCAAATAACCTATGGTATCTGATACATACCAATTTAGGTCATCACCACAAAGGGTATGAATAAAGTCAGGGTATTTTGTGAATATGATGTCACAATCATGGTAGAAAACGCATTCCTCTTCTAATTGTGGAAACTTCTTAAAGTGCTGTTTTAATATGTTAGGTCTTATTGAAGACGTATAACTGAATGGATAAACTCTTGTATCTGTATAATAAAAAAAGTCGGCAACGTCTTTGTAACGCTGCTCGACCTTCTTCATAATATCTAATTTGTCCTGAAAATCGGACTCGTTTGTGTTGTAAGCTATCAGAATATCAATCTGATTGTTTTCGTGTATACCCAAACTTGTAAAGTTTTCTAGCATAACCTCAAGTTGCCATGCAAAATAAGGTATAGCAGGTTGTACACACATAAATGTCACATTCTTTGCCTTCATGGTTCTTTTTTTTCTTATAAATCCTTCCAAAGATATAAAACCTTATCTAATTAACAAGGTGTTTCTGTAGTTAATGTTCCATTGCCACTTGTTATTAGCCAATTATTTACACCATCAGCATAATAGTTATCAGGAGCTAATGTACTTAAAGCACTATCTTGATATAATACCACACCATTTGCAAGTGTTGGTACTGCTGCATAATACGTTACAGGAGCTATACCAAACTCAAGACAAGCGTTTGCTCCACTTACGCCATCAACACCTAATGGGAAACCATAAAATGCTGCAGTAGTTGTGGTGGTTGTCGTACTAGTTGTCGGAGGCTCTGTCGTAGTAGTCGTAGTCGTACTAGTTGTTGGAGGCTCAGTCGTAGTAGTCGTAGTTGTACTAGTTGTTGGAGGCTCTGTCGTAGTAGTCGTAGTTGTACTAGTTGTTGGAGGCTCTGTCGTAGTAGTCGTAGTTGTACTAGTTGTTGGAGGCTCAGTCGTAGTAGTCGTAGTTGTACTAGTTGTTGGAGGCTCAGTCGTAGTAGTTGTAGTTGTACTAGTTGTCGGAGGCTCAGTCGTAGTAGTTGTAGTTGTACTAGTTGTAGGAGCTTCAGTCGTAGTAGTAGTTGTCGTACTTGTAGTAGGAGGCTCTGTTGTAGTAGTCGTAGTTGTACTAGTTGTCGGAGCTTCAGTTGTAGTAGTTGTTGTCGTACTAGTCGTTGGAGCTATAGTAGTCGTACTTGTAGTGGTACTAGTTGTAGGAGCAGCCGTTGTTGTAGTTGTTGTCGTTGTCGTACTAGAACCACTTGCACAATCAGTTACATTACCATAAACGTTTGTATCGTCTTGAGTGTATAAATAATTAACTGAAGATATTGTTTCAGTACAGAAAAAACCAAACCCTAATGAGTTTAGGGCAGATAAAAAAGAATTAAGTGAATTTGCTGTATAGCTTAATGGATATGTAGCACCATTTATTACTATACCACCTGTACCACATGACAAGTCAATAGTATCAATATCCCATGAGTATTTGGTAGTAGCATTAATAGAGTAAATATTCCTTTGTAGTAAGGGAACATTGATGTCACAATCTGTATTGTTTTTAACACTAAATTGTACTAATTCTTTTTTCTGTGCCATATCTTATTCTTGGTCAATTAAGTAATTGCAATAGTCATCAAATATTTTTACCCCTTCTGCTTTTTCAAGCTCTTCAAAGTTATTGTCTCCATACTGCTCTAAATCACCACCTACATACTCAATTAGAGCAAACATCTTAAAGTATACTAGCTCTTGAGCGTATAAATTAAATGTTAGTGAAGAAAACCCATCAAAAATAATTTCATCAGCTCTAGTTTCGTAATAAATGGCAGGTTGGTCTTGGTATGGGTCTATAGCAAAAGCTAAATAAGTGCTTATTTGATTACCTTGAGCATCAAAATGGGTATAGAAAAATGGTTGGTTAATTTGTTTAAATGTCGTAGATGACAAATAAAAGAACTCAGAACCATAAACGTATGTTCCCAAACTTTGCATTAATTGACTATAAGTTATGGTGGGTGTACTTATGCTGCTACTAGCGGGTACAGCCGAAACCATAGGAACTAATGCAGTAGAAGTAACTGAAGGTAACAAAGCCATAATTACATTATTTTATTTCCTTTTAAATCAGCAGCGAATAGTCTTCCGCTACCTTTATCTTTATGAACTCTCATTCCATACTCTTTTGCAAACTCTGCGTTCATATCACCTAAAAATGATACTGACTCACCTGCCTCTTGAGCAGATTTGTAAGCACTAAGTACAATAGCAGCATTTTTAACTTCCTCATCAGTAGGTTGAGATTTAGAACTAGAGCTAGAACTACGCTTTTTGGAAGTAGAACCACCAATAGGCATAATTTTCTTTATAGCCCAATAAAATAGGAATCCACCACCAAAGATTAAAAGGAGTTTTTTTGTATTAGTATTCATTATTTACTATATTTTTTAACTAGAAAATATACACCAACTATTGCTAGAATACCGCCTACTAAATAAATAGTACCCATTTTGATACCACCTACAAAGTCACCTTGTAATCTTTCTTTTTTGCTTGTATTTAAAATATCGAGTGTATTGTTCGTTTCTGTAGGAGTAACTACACCCTTCTTTGATAACAAGTCATTCAATACTCCTTGCAACTTGTCCGTATTCTTTTTTAATAAGTCCATAGCTGCTTGTCCGTATTGACCACTATTTATAGCATCAGACACAGAACTTAGTTCAGCTTTTATCTGATTAACTAAAACATCTTTTTTATCAGGAGTCAATATCTGACCTTTTTTTACCTCTTCCATATTATTTATTTCTTTTAACTAAAATAGTTACTAAACCTATTACTACAATTAAAGCACCGATTCCTCCAAGTATGTATAAAGTTTTCTTTGTTTTTTCTTTTTCAGCTTGTAATTTACCTAAAGCATCAATTCTAGCCACATCTAGTTTACCTAATGTGTCACCTAAAATTTGTTGTCTAGCAGCTTCGCTATTAGCATCATTTAGGGCTTTGCTTAATGCTATTTTTTGGTCATAGTCTAAAGAGGCTAAGTTTTGTTCAAACTTTCGTCTTTTAGCCATATCACTAATTCCTGCAATAGAATTTGTAATACTTGCTAATGACTCTGCTGCTGATATTACTGCTTGTACTGCCATTTTACGCTTTTTTAACTATTAAAGCTACGAGACCTATACCAACTAAGATAAAAGCTCCTGCTGCCAAATATGTATTATATCTATTCTTTTTTTCTTTTTCAGTTACTGAAGCAACCAATAAATCAATTCTTTTAGATTGTAAATCGGTTAAAACGTCTCTTAATATTTTCATTCTCTCAGTCTCGCTTTGAGCCTCTAATAAGGCTTTACTTAAAGCTGCTTGTTGGTCTGAATTTAATAAGTCTAAGTTTTGAGAAAATTTCCTTCTTTGAGTAGCATCAGTAACACTTCCAATCGCAGTTATAATTGCACTTGAAGCATCACCGATTGCTGTAATAGTGTCTCCTGTATTAGCTCTTGAATTATCCCCTCTTTGTCTTCCTTGATTTGACATATTAATCTTATTTAAAACCTAAAATTTTATTTAAGTCAAACATTGGAACTCCGCTTGAAGGTGTTGGTGCAGCTAACAATTTAGGTACATATTGGGTTTTAGACCAAACTAAACCTCTTTTTGCAGCTATTGCATCAATTTCAGCTAAATTATCTACTTGAGTTTTACCTGTAATAGCTTTAAGTGCAGTTTGGGTTTCAGTACCGAAATCACCATCAGCTCCGAACTTTGGTAAATTACTTACACCAATAGCAAGTTGTAACCGCTGAACTAAAGCCCCTTTAGAACCTTTTTTTAATGGGAAATCAGATGCAGGTGTAGTGCCACCGCTAGAAGTAGACCCTCCGCTAGAAGTATCAATATTACCCTCGCTATCCATTACCGAAGGTGTCTTTTTCATAGACCTGATTATGTAATAAATGCCTACAACACCTAATGCTATCGGCAACCAATATTTTTTTCCCTTAGCCATACAATTAAAATTTAGTATAAAAATAAATAAAATTACCTACATACAGCATTTTTCGGATATTAAATAAAAAAAATAGCCCAATTTCCGAAGATTTTGGGCTTTTGTATGGGGGGAATGGGTATTTTAAGTCTTTTTTTCGTCTCTGAGACCAAATTTAATGTATTTATACCAAATTCGCTCATGAATATAATATTGTATGGGTTTATATAGTAATTCAGCTACCCCAAAGGCTGTTCCGACCTTTATTGAGCCACTAACCCACCACATAATCAAAAATCCAATCAAAGTACTTAAAAGCCTGTAAGATATGGTTTTTGCTAAGTGTCTTTTAGCCGATACTGCCATTGTGTAATTGTTTAAGCTGTTCCCTGATTTTAGTAGCTGAAATTTCTGCTATTTCGGGTGGAACTGACAACTGCTCTACATTGTAGCCCACATCACGACCATAGTAAACTCCTTCTATGTCGGGTATAATCATAACTTTCATCATACCTTCAGAAATCCAACCAAAAGTTTCAGCATCTTGAGTAAACATAGTCATGACCTGATTTGCTGAAAATGGGTTCTTTTGGTCTGTAGGTACGTCTCTAATTCCTATTAGAACGGGTACACCTTCCTTTATTTTTTGTCTAAATAGATATTTGTGACCCTCGTGCAGACTCTGATACCTGCCTATGAAAAGTGCATATTTCTTCGACACAATCTTTGATTCCATTAGTTGTAGTGTTTAATGTTAATAAGTTTTGTAATTCATTTTCGGGGTACTCAAAGTCTTTCACATGATAAGACTCTCTACCTCTTGTATCATTGTATTCAAGATGTACCCATAGGATTTTATCCTTGCATAAGCCCTCTAAATATTCTCTAGCCTCCTTTATTGGATATACAGCACTAACAATAACTTCGTAGTACTTATTATTCATAAAAGTAGCAATATCACTAATTCTATTTAGGTTTTTCAGTCTTCCTTCTTTACTAAAATCTTTATTGTTAAAAAGCTCTCTAATATCGTCCCCGTCTATAATTGGGGTGGATATACCTCTCTCTAAAAAGAGTTTAGTTTGTACTTCCTTCGCTAGTGTCGTTTTACCACTATGGGGCTGCCCAAATATAACTATGACCATATACTATTTTTGATACCTAAAGTAATTGTAAAACCATCTGTAATGATTGTAAATCCATTCACAAATGTCGTGACCCAAAATTTCTTTTGCATCTGATGGAAACATTCTAAGTTCATTTCTTATTGTATGAAAGTCATCTATTCCATGAATCCTATCGTCTTCTTGAGTTACCTGCTCGATATAGTCAAAATTGTGTGCGAAGTATGGTATTTCTAAATAACTATAAACTCTACTCATTTCCGATTCGGGTCTTAAACACAAATCTTCATACCTTACAAAAAGAACTTTTGAGTCATTTTTTACGTTCATAATCTCTTGGATTCTTTCTATAGCAAGACCTACAGGAGGTGTATTAGCCCAAATATCAATTCTTTTATGAACAATAGTTCCACGCAGTTGCTCCCAATTTATGATTTCTTTTGCTTTATCAGGGTTGCGTCTAAACATCTTTTCCATTGAGCAGAATACGTCTCTCAAATCCCTTACCATACATATAATCTTTGGGTCTTCGTTATGTATAGTCTTTAAAAGGTCAAAATGAACTCCCCATGACCTGCTTTTATCTATAAAATACTTTTTATCGGTGATAGCACTGCAATAAGCATTCATACCACTTCGGCAGTAAGCTAAAAAGCCTTTTCTCATTAAGTCTTTGTCTTGAGCTTTAAATTCAGGTGAGTTGGTATAATTAGCTCTAGCACCATAAACAAGCTCCATCAGACCACTTGTAGGAGTAGCATAAATGTCAGGGTTTTGGCTCAGTATGTTCTGCATTAAAGTAGAACCCGCTCTTGGCAAAGAGCTATGGTAAAATATCTTTTCCATCCTAATATTTTTTATATGATTTTTCCTCTATTATTTCAGAGTTATACTTAGTATTTATAGCCTTTTTGACTAAAGCCCTCTTGTCATTGAATTTATATACATTTCTAGCAAGTTCAATAAAATCAGCTCCAAAGGTTTTAGCCCTTTCGTGTGAACGTTTTGAGTCCTCCACCTCCCATAGAATCAAATTGATTTTATAGAGTTTCTTAAATTCCTTAGTAGACGCATAGTCTTTGTCTAGTTTAAGTGCTTTTTTGCAGAGGTAATTATACTCCTTTAGTATGTTTTGGAGCTTTTCAGGTTCTGTGATTTTGAACCTTTTAATGTCTAGGATGGTGATTTTGTCAAATAGCTCACCTACGCTTACTTTTATGGTCATTTTGTTTATTTTGGTGTAAATGTAACCCATTTGTATAAAATATACTAAATTTATGCCGAAAAAAAACCATAAATGAAGCCAATTTGTTTGAACCTCAGCGAATGCAACGGGTTAGGTGATTTAATCTGTGCTACACCTACAATCAAAAAAATACACGACTCTTACGGACAAAAGGTTTTGGTAATATCCAAAATGCCTGAGCTATTTAAGAACAATCCTTATGTGGAAAAAAGTCTTAAATCTAGCTCTGTAGATATGCCTTACATAAATGAAAACTATTTGGTTCACAATAGTTTCTACAATGTTGGTAAGAAAAATGAAAGAGGTATTGAGTATAAGCATAACATGATTGACATACGTCAATTTCATGCCATCCATTTAGGGTTTATGTTAGGAGAAGACGAAATGGAATGTTTCTATGAACCTTTGACTCCACTCACTATCGAAGTGCCTGAAAAATACGTTTTAATACATCCTGTTTCTACATGGGAAAGCAGAACTTGGAGTGCAGAAAATTGGATGCAGCTCACACAGAGCTTAAACGATTTAGGCTACAATGTAATATCTGTTGGAAAGGACTCTTCTGAAACAGGCTTTTTCAACGTACAAAAACCCGTATTCAACTTTGAAATTGAAAAGGGTATGAACTTAATGAATAAAACTTCAATTTCAGATTGTTGGCATCTTATTAATAAAGCTATGTGCTTCGTTACAATGGATTCGGGACTTTTACATCTAGCGGGTACAACCAAAACACCTATCATACATTTAGGCTCATCTATAAAGCCTGAGTTTAGAATACCATATAGATTTGGTAACCATCAAAGCCGTTGTTTAGTACACAATAATAAATTAGTTTATTATTATATAAGAGGTATGTGTGGTTTAGAATGCGGGTCTGACATGAAATACGGAGTTAAACAATGGGGAAACATACAAGGTGTAGCTCCTTTAATAAAATGTTTAGAAAACAAGCCAACATACGAATGCCATCCTTTTGTAATAAATGTATTGAATAAAATATTAGAAACAGAATAGTTTATGAAAAAGAAATTACTAATTGTAACTCCACATCTTAGTACGGGTGGAGCACCTCAAGTTACTGCCAATAAAGTATCTTTACTACTCAATGACTACGAAATAAAATTAGTTGAACATTCTTTTGTAGCATGGACTTTTGTTGTACAAAGAAATAGAATCATTAGTTTGTTAGGTCAGCAAAATTTTCATTCTTTGGGTGATAATAAATTTGAGCTATTAGACATCATTCAAGATTTTCAACCTGACACAATTTTGATGGAGGAATTTCCTGAAATGTTTATGTCAAATGAGCTCACTACAATTATATACAATCCTGAAAGGAAGTATACAATCTTAGAAACAACGCATGATAGCAGCTTCAATACTAAGAATAAAGTATTCATGCCTGATAGGTTTGTATTTGTAAGCCCATACAATTTATTGAAGTATGACCATTTAGATGTTCCTATGGAAATAATTGAATATCCTGTAGACGAAAAGGCTAGAAACAAAAAAGAGGCTAGAGAAAAATTAGGTCTTGAGCATGATTATAAACACATTGTAATTATTGGACTATTCACACCTAGAAAGAATCAAAAGTATGCTTTTGAAATTGCCAATAAACTTGCTGACTATAAAATCAAGTTTCACTTTTTAGGTAATCAGGCAGGGAACTTTGAGTTCTATTGGAAACCTTTGATGGATTGGAAAAAGGAAAACCCAAATTTAGATAACTGCATAGTTTGGGGTGAGAGAGGTGATACAGAGGACTTCATAAAAGCATCTGATTTATTTTTATTCTGCTCAAAGGGTGACAGAGGCAACAAAGAGCTTAACCCTATAGTAATTAAAGAGTCTCAAGAATACCCTGATTTGCCTAAGTTACTATTCAATTTGGACGTTTACTTAAATAGGTATGATAATCAACCTAATTTCTTTTATCTAAGTGGTGACTTACAAAATGACGCTGATAAGGTAATAGAACTTACCAAAGCTAAATTTATGAATAACAAAGAAGAGCTCATAGTTTTGGGTACTTATCCAAATTTAAAGAGCAGAGTTCAGCTAACAAAAGACACTATTAATAGCTTAAAAGTTTTAAGCAGGGACATACTTCTTATTTCTCATTTTCCTGTCGATGCAGATATTCAGCGTTCTGTAGAGCATTATATTTTTGACAGACATAACCCACTTACTCACCATTCATACTATACTAGATTTTTCAGAAACACGCATGACTTTGATGTAGAGGTAAACATCAATGGACTTAAATATAGCAATCAGTCGTTGTGTGTCTATACGAATTTGATTACTGCTGCAAAGTATGCAAAGCAAATGGGATATAAAAGGTTCTTTTACACAACCTATGACGTTATATTACACGAAAATGATGTACCAACTATTGAACATTCTTTAGAAAAGATTTCTGAAGGTTTGGGAGCTTACTTAGGTACGTTGAATACTCCTTTTGGGAAAGGTATACAAACAAATGGAATGAGCTTTGATACAGACTTCTTTTTGAGAATATTTCAAGATGTAAGAACTGCAGAGGATTACAACGATTTATGCCAAAGATTAGGTGCTCAAAACTTCTTAGAAGACCTAATGGTTAAGGTCGTTAATCAACCCCATGTTTGTGACAATGTAGTAAAGATTGACAACCATCAGGAAACACTATTAATACATAGCGGATTGGGTGTTGCCTCTAATTCTGAATACTATTCTATTCTGCCAATAGATAAGACAGATAATAAGTATATGTTTTACTTTTTTACCTACAATATAGATGACAGAAAGGTGAACATAGTAATGAAAGAAA
>JACCDW011732854.1_pt1 | contig 21454 bp, 17 predicted proteins | sample 7449781 | NCBI WGS metagenome assembly JACCDW01 (sample SAMN15323449, study PRJNA562643) | freshwater metagenome | isolation source: river surface water | place: USA:Blue River Watershed | collected 2017-08-18
AACACTGTTCTAGATAGTAACCTTGCCGTGAATGGACCCTCGACGACAGTCAACGAGTTTATCGCCAACAGCAACGTGTTGCTTTCAAATGCCTTACACGTTCTGGGCAACACTGTTCTAGATAGTAACCTTGCCGTGAATGGACCCTCAACGACAGTCAACGAGTTTATAGCCAATAGCAACATTTTTGTCAATGGATCGCTAACAACAGTTAATGAATTGATTGCTAATAGTAACGTTGTTTTTGGCAATGACTTTCAAGTTAATGGCACTGTGGTTTTATTGAAAATGCTAGAGGTTCAGGGTGATGTGTTATGTGGTAGTAACCTTCAGGTTGTCGGAGGCTTAGAAGTTGAACAAAACACGGTCATGAGTAGTAACTTGTATGTTAATGGCCCTTATACATATACCAACTCGCTATTTGTTCGAAGCAATGCTGTTATAGAAGACGGACTAAGTATATCTGGTCCACTTATTGCCTATAGCAACGCGTTACTTCTTGAAGACGTAGAAATTGGTAGTAACCTGACAGTGTTGGGACCACAAACGACCGTGGTATCATTAGAAGTGCAAGATAACTTGGAGGTTAAAAATGATGTGAAAATTGACAGTAACTTGACAGTTTATGGAGATACTCACTTCGCTGGCAACACATATGTAGATGGATATCTAATAGCATCAAACGCTATCTTAACAGGAAGCACCGACCTGAGAGGACCAACAACAGTTTACGAAAACATAGATCTGTTGAGTAATGTAAATATCATTGGAAGCACTTATATCTATCAAAACCTTTCAGTTAATGGTGATATATGCACGGTAAATTCCTTGTTAACATATAGCAATGCACATTTTTATGGTGCCAGTTTTTTTGAAAGTAATACTACAGTAAATGCTCCAATCATATTGAATAGCAATGCATATTTTAATGGCACGAGTTCTTTTGATAGCAATGTTATTTTCAACGATAGTATTATTGCCAATAAAAATGCAGCCATATATGGCGACTTAGAACTGTTTGGAAACTTACATCTTAAAAGTAACGTTGTTATAGATATATCGTTGATATCACATAGTAATGTTGTATTGTCAAATGACTTGATTGTTGAAGGAAATACATATATGCGAGGAGACGTTGTTATTGACGGAAAAGTCACCATAGGAAGTAACAGCTTATTAGAATTGTTAAACTTTGATGAACTTACTATAACATCAAATTTGCATGTAGGTCAAAATGCATATATCGGGGATAAACTAACAGTAAGTAATCTTGAAGTACTGAACAGAAGCATTTTTTATAGTGACTTTGACGTGATTGGAAATTTCAACATCAACAGCAATTTCATGGTTAAAAATGATTTTGTTGTGTATGGGTCGTGTACACTCGATAGCAATGTTGTGATAAATGGATCTACTACATTCTATGATGGTATTACAGTTCATAATGAGTTATGGGTTGATGATACTGCATATTTTACAAGCAACGTTGAAATAGGAAATCACCTATCTGTAGAAGGTTTAGTTGAATTGTACAATGGATTGAAAGTATTTGGTTGTAACGCAACTTTTGAGAAAACTGTAAACATTGGAAATGATTTACGGGTATCCAGCAATCTGTATTGTGATGGCGTTCTGACCCTTGGCAGCAACACTTACATCGATGGTGAACTCCGAGTAACTCACGAAGCCATTTTTAACAAAGGAGTAGAAGTAGCTAGCGATTTACGGGTATCCAGCAATCTGTATTGCGATGGCGTTCTGACCCTTGGAAGCAATGCTTACATCGATGGTGAACTCCGAGTAATAAAGAAAGCAACTTTTGAGAGCTCCGTTGAAATTAATGATAATATAGTTGCCTGTAGCAACTTTGATGTATTTGGTAATTTAACAGTACAAAGCAACTCTATTTTCAATGGTGTTTTAAATTTCAACAAAAACCTGGTTCTAGGAAGTAATGTTTCGGTTGATGGCGATTTGCGATTACTTGGGGCCAGTTACTTTGATGGTGATATGCATATATACGGCAATGGTAATTACTTGGGAGATCTGACAGCATGTAATTTGCATATTACTGGATCCACTATTATGGACCAATCATTGACGGTGAGAAGCAATGTCTATTATGAAGCAGCAATGTTTGTGTCTAGTAATATATACATTCAAGGTGACGTTGACATTAATAGTAACGTAAATATACTGGGATCAGTTGAATTAGAGGGAGTATTTCAGGCTTACAATATTTCGACCTTTGACGGACCAGTTTACATAAATGACATTGTATCAGCGAAAGCAGATGTGGTACTCCAAAGCAACTTGGCTGTGTTGGGAAATGTTGACTTAGGAAGTAATGTAACCATTTCGGGAGATGTTTTGATTGACGGGGAACTGTCTGTTCGTAATAATGCTAACTTTGATCAGAATGTGACAGTGGAAGGTAAAGTAATTGTGAACAATGAGGTTACGTTTTGCAACTCCTTGAAAGTAGGCGGTGATTTATTTCTGGATTCAAGTTTAATTGTAAGCAGCAATGTTACATTTTGTAATTCATTAACAGTCGGCACAGATCTATATGTGGATGCAACTCTAGTCACCAACAATATTCAAATCAATGATACTACAACTCTTCGTGGAAATATAGAGCTACCTTCTTCAAATACATCATTATGCAATTTTGGAAACTTACAAATAACAGGACCAGGAGAAACAACATTTGATCAAAAAGTTAATTTAAGAGATGTTGTGATATCTGGCTTACTGGTGTTAGGAAGTAATGCCAGTTTATGTAATTTTAGTAGCATTAGCTTTGGATCTGGTGGAGGATATTGGGGCGGAGGAAATGGAGGTGGGCAATGGATTGCAAGTAATGTATTCATGGGTTGCTGCAATACCAACTATATTGAACCATTGGTTAATAGTGACAGCAACCTTAGTATAATAGATTCGAGTTTAGCTGTGAATGAGCAGCTGTATATTGCCAAAAACATATATTGTAATGGATATTATTATGGTAAAGGATTAAGTTTATCATGTGGACTGATAAACACAGGAACAACACGACTTGGCGGGGATGTACAATTTGCATCATGCAATGTCAGTTTTTTAAACAATGTTAACATCAACTTTAATAGTAATATCTCATTTGTGGGTACTGGAAATATCAATATTCAAGGAGGATCGCTAAACACACCTGTTCTAAAGATACAAGACGACAAAACGAACAGCAATGTATGGTGGCGCGAACATCTTTTGTATAATGTTAATCACACAAGCGCTGATCTATCTTTTGAGTCAGTTAATGGTGCAAGAGTAATATTTTCTGATGAATTTGCCCCGGAAGTTCTAAACTTTACGGGTAAACATAGATGCATTCTTGCAGCATTACCATCGACAATAAATAACAAGAAAAGTCATATCAATAACTTGATAGGGAAGATAGTAGTAGCCTCGGGAGAATACTGCAATTTAAACAACACCCCAGATATTATTATTGATGAAGCCATTCCAATTGTTAATTTATCAACACAACCAAAAGATAAACGTGCATTTGGAGTTATTGCAGGTTTTGACGAAGATGGTAGGTTTCAAATAGGCAATATTCAATTCTTACAACCACAGTGTAGAAATCGCGCGATAATAAATTCTCTCGGAGAAGGATGTATATACGTATGCGATATAAATGGTCCTTTACAGAATGGGGATTATATTACAACCTCGGACGTTCCTGGATACGGAATGAAACAAGACGACGATATAATGAGAAATTATACTGTTGCCAAGATTACATCAGATTGTACTTTTAAAAATTGCAAAGCAATCACATTCAAAGGCAAAAAGTTTAAAATTGCGCTAGTTGGTTGTACATACCATTGCTAAATTATTTTTGCAGACATGAAAATACTTTTCTAACTTGATAAAAAAACCAATGGCTACTACTTGGGATTCTATTTCTGGTGGACTCACGGAAGCTATTGATTACAAAGCAGCCCCATCGAATATCGAAATGTATCCGGATAACAGCAACGTAACAATTCTTGGACAGGTTTGGCTACCTCGTATTTACGGTAAAAATCTAACGGCTTTTGAAATTGCTTCGTCAGGTAAAATTGCAATCACAGTCAATGATATTCATTCAATGGATATTCTATCATCGAATGTTAATGGCATATTTACAAACCGTTTTGCAGCAAAGAGCAACTATTCAATGGAATTTTACACCCAAAATAATGATACTCATTTCTTCTTAGATGGATCCAATAAGAACGTGGCTCTGTCAGCTAACCAGACAGTCGCTGTATCTGCTTGCAATAATGTCCTAGATTTAAGCTCCGGTAGCAATGTACAGATCTCGGCCGGAGATGATATCGTAGGTGTAGCTACTAATAATGTATCGTTCCAGGCATCAACTGGTTCCTTAGCTCTAACGGCTGCTGACAGCAATGTTCAAGTTTTCTTAGATGATGTTTCAAGAAACTTTGTTGTTCTCGCACAAAGCAATGTTTCATTAAATGCTGGTGAGAATGTTGATGGTACTGCTTCTAATAGTATTATTTTTACTGCTGAAGCAGGAGATTTTGAAGCATTTGCTAGTAGCAATGCTTCTCTAGTACTGGATAGCAATTGGCACGCAACTCTATGGGCTCGTTCGAATGTCAATGTTGCTGCTTCAAATTCAGTGGTTATTGTTGCAACGAGTAATATGGGCTTGTCAGCTGGCCAAGGTACGCTAGTTATGAATGCTGGAGCTAGCAATGTTGCATTCGATTTATCAAGTGCTACAACTAGCGCAAGCTTATATGCCCTCAGCAACATTGCTTTAACCGCAAGCAACAATGGAACTTTCTTTGCTCAAAGCAATTTATTTGTGACTGCATCTGTAGGTAATCTTGTCGGTGTTGCTGGAGTAGACATCAAATTAACAAGTTCAAATAATACAGCAGTAACTGCCTTGGGTCGTTATGATGTTGTTGCTACCGGAGACGTTGCGCTCAACTCATTAAATAGCAACTTCGGACTATTTGCCAATACTAGTAACGTTTTCGTCAAATCTGTTGCTGGCAGCAATCTATCTCTATTCGCCAGTAGTAATGTTGGAGTTGTCGCAACTAATGATGCTACAATCACTACTACAACAGGTTCATTTGATGTCACGGCAGCGTCTAATGTCAATGTTAGCGCAGTAAGCATAGTTCACATTCAAGGACAAAGCGGTTCAACATACCTGGATATGGCTCCAACGGCTACAACCATGTACGCAGAAACTCGTGTAGATGTTGTTGGCAGCAATGGTGTAAGTGTTCAAGGTGGTTCAAACGAAGTAACACTCCTAGCAGAAGATGGTACAATCGGTATTGGAATGTCAAACAGCACAATTTATGGTATTTCAAGCAGCAATATCCAACTAACCGCTGCACAAAATATGTCATTTGCCGCAGACAGTGGAAGTGTACTACTTGCTGCCAATGCAAGCAATGTCTCAGTCACTCTAGATAACGCAACAAATAGCCTGTCAGTATATGCACAAAGCAACTTTGTTGTCACTGCAAGCAACACAGCTAGCATGTGGTCCCAAAGTAACATGACCTTACAGTCTGCCACGGGACCCCTGTCTCTCAGCGCAGCTGGTTCAGGAGTTTCAGTAACTCTGGATACAACTAAGAGTCTACTTGTTTACTCTTCAAACAGTGCATCTATCACAACATCAAATAACTTCAACCTGTACTCTGTAAGCAATACTACCCTAACCGCAAAACAAGTACTTGGACTAAATGGTGACAGTGGTGTTACCGTCGCATCATCAACTGCAGCTGTCAATGTAACTGCCGCAACTGATGCTCAAGTATCTACTCAACTAGGAAACCTAGGTCTTTACTCCGCAAGTAACCTATTTATGTCAGCAGATACATCAAATGTTTACGTTCAAATGTCTGTCCCTGCTGATACACTTACAATGTATGCTCTTTCGAACGTAAATGTGTCATCGGGTCAAAATGTGCTCATGAATGCTGCAAGCAATGTATTCATTGGATCAGCAGTGAACACCTTCATTACTGCATCAAATAATGGTCTATTCTCAGCTTCCAACAATCTAACTCTAGCTGCCAGCAACACTCTATACCTGCGAGGTTCAGCTCTAGATGCTGCAGGTTTCAATAGCCTGGCATGGACAGCCAATAGCAATATTGACTTCAAGATTTTAAGTTCTGAATCACCTGGAGACCCAGTCTTCACTATCAGCAGCAATGAAGTACGTATTCGCGGTAATATTGTCGTCAGTGGAGAGATCAACACTAGCAATATTGTTAATACCACTGTTGTTCAACAAACCCTAAAAGTATCAGATCGTGTAATCAAAGTGGCAAATGATGGCAGTGGTTCTAATGAAGTTGGTCCAGTTGATGGTTTCCTAACAAACGATCTTTCAGGTCTAGTTGTAGATGGATATCCCGACATGTCGAATGTTTCCATGTCTAATGCCTTTGAAAAATCTTTATTATGGCACTTTGGCGACAGCCCATCTAGCGTTGGTGTTATGGGTCTTGGCACTTCTAATATCGACAAAGAAGCCTACTGGGAAATGGTTGGAGGTTCATTCCGTTTAACCCACAAGAAGGTAGATGCTACTGGCTCAAACTATACTGAGGTCAGCTTCGGCTTCCGTATTAATGAGCATGACGAGCTAGAGATGGTAAAGAAATACTGGAGCGACGTTTCTAACAGCTACATTTACAAACGAGTGGCGCGCTTTGGTCGTATTGTTCTATAAAAAATGAAACACATATAAGGTTATACTTACTATATGAGTAATATGCAGGGATTAACTCTTACAGAAATCAAACGTTATAAACATGTTCTGCGACAATTGCAAAAAATACCAATTGTTAAGCAAAAGACCTTGGAATGGTATGAACTAAGACAGAATATGATCACAGCTAGCGATTTTGCACAGGCACTAGGAGAAGGCAAATTTGGTACTCAAAATCAACTTATCATCAAGAAATGTCAACCAGTAGCAGATGGCGGAGGTGATAGTAAATCAAACATATTCTTTAAATGGGGAAACTTATTCGAACCAATTGCATGCACACTATACAGTATGATGCATGACAATATTCCAGTTCATGAATTTGGGCTGTTACAACATAACAAATATAAATTCTTTGGGGCATCTCCAGACGGCATTAGTGACATTGGTGTTATGCTAGAAATCAAATGCCCTTTCAAAAGAAAGATTATTGCTGGAGGAGATGTTCCCACTCAATATTATTATCAAATTCAGGGACAACTTGATGTATGTGGTCTTGAAGTTTGCGATTATTTTGAATGCGAGTTTGAAAAATCAGAAGACTGCGATAACTTTGATGATTCGGAGGGATTATACATAGATCGATTCAGGGGAGTTATGATAGATTTTAAAGATCGACCTACATTATATGGTCCAATTTTGAAACCTTATCAAGAATGCTCCGAGCAATTAAAAAACTGGGCATCTGCGAATATGCGGGACCGAGGGGACATAATTTATTGGTCTCTTGTTACTTGGAATGAAAAAAGGGTTAGGAAGGATCAAGAATGGGTTAATAGTAAACTGAAAGAACTGGAAAAGGTATGGGAAAAGATTTTGTATTACCGAAACAATCCAGAAGCTTTGAAACTGGATATTGCCAAAACAATTAGTATAGATACAGAGGTTGCATTTCCCAACAAAATCGCAGAGAACCAAAAATCAGATTATACTACCACATTGTCAAGATATGCCTTTAGAGATCTTGATGATGAATGATTTTTTTGTAATGAACCAACCTATATAAGTTTATTATATTACATATGTATGTATGTTCATTTATCTCATCGAGTGCGATAACGGCAAATACTATGTTGGAAAGACTAATAATTGTAAATCTCGCTACAAACAACATTGTAACCATAAAGGATCAATTTGGACTAGACGATACAAACCACTACGTTTGTTAGAAGTGAATGTTAGTTCAGATGGATTTGACGAAGATAAATATACAAAGATATATATGAACAAATACGGGATTGATAATGTTCGAGGCGGATCTTATACTCAATTATATTTACCCGACCATGTAAAACAACTTTTACAAAAGGAAATCATGACAGCAACTGACTTATGTTACCATTGTGGGGAACATGGACATTTTACATCAGAATGTGTCAAGAAAAAAAATAATGTCAAGAATCTTCAACGTATATATATTATGATATGTTTGGTTGTTGTTGGATTTATAGGTGGCTTCACTTGTACATTGAAAAGATAGCATTTCCTCAAAAAATGAATTTTGTTTTCTTACAACGTCCTTTCAACAAAATGGCACTTGTTTGGAAAGATTTGTTCAAACTCGTTTCTATTACATACCATTGTGACGATTGTAAAAAACGAGATCTGTACAATTTCTTGCGATTAATAATATCAGTTCGCAGAGATGCAAGTGGCAATAAAACTTTCTCTCGTAAGTTCAATGACGCAATTCGCGATCCATTGTTTTACGACAAAATGCAAAAATACATGCATCGAGAAAAGGTTCATAGTCTACTTGACGATCTTAGACTAGCTACGCAAACACCTTTCAAACACACTAGTGTACCAATTGTAAATAATGTTCACTTACGAATACTATTTGGAATCAAAGCTCAAGTAGAATTCACATATAATGGCAAAGAATATATGGTGGTCGGTCATTTGGCGGAAAAAAAAAGTTTGTCATAATATGGCTGTGTGTATTGATGATTATTGGCAATACATAATTTATGGAGTTCTAGGGGTTTTTTGTATTGTTTCTGAAGCCCTGGGTTTGACAAAGAAAATAAAACCAAATTCAGTGTCCGAAGCTTGCTATTCAGGAATGAAATCATTATTGCTCAAAAAAGTCGAAGGTGACTTGATTCCATCACCTGTTGTAAACGTGTGAATATAAGTTCTCATATCCAAGTTTCAATTCTTTGAGATCTGCTATATAGTCTGTGCTATATTGGAAAACAATATCTTGTAGTACTATTTTGGAAGTTGTGTCCACAAACAGTTTATAAAAGTTGTTATTATAAGCTCCTTGTTGAGTTGCACATGCTCGCTTCCTTGATATAGCAAAGTTCGTAGATCGTGAATTATCACCTAATGTTTTATCGGCACTTGTCCAGTATACAACAAGGCCTTTTTCTGTTGGACTAATTGTTAATGTAACGTCCATTCTTTCTTTGATTACAGGAATATCAACATGAACGGTATGGGGATCATTGACAATGTTATCTTCGTTATCATCTAGTACCTTATGACATTTGTTATCAACACCTGTAATCAGATATAAACGCGTTGTATTACCATCATAGGGTTTAGCCACTAACGAGAATATATTGTTGATCGAATTCGATACTTGATCATCCGCATGGCTCCAGCAGTTTGCACCATAGTATCCCAAATAAGATGATAGATTCTGCGATGGAGGTGGCCCCATATACATTCTGGCGATCACTGTACGAGTTTCTGGCATGTTTCCAAGTGCATCACTATCAATAACAAATCTCATGTTGAATATTGGTGGAAGCTTGTATTCGTAATATGTTTTGAGTAACTTGTAAAAGTCAAAATTCTTATCAGACTCGCTACTTGCCGTACCAGAAGATATCAAAGCACTGTTCAAAATAAGTGCTGTTTTAGAAACGGCATTATACACTAATGGCAAGGTGCGGAAAAAACCCTGGGAATTTGGTGATTTTTGCGGGTCTAGATAATATACGGTAACGTTAAATACTTTTGAACCATTGCTTGGTATATCATTCACCATTGATTCCAGGTTAACAAGATTGGCACCTGCACCGTAATCGAAAAATGGGTCGGTTGATTGTTGGCCAAGTGGTAAAAGATATAACTCATAAGAACTATCGCGATCTAAAGATGATACATTATTTATTTCACCTGAGATGAAATATGCTGGTGTACTTTTGTTTCCATTACCAAACTCTAAAAATATTGGATTTAATAGCAAAATATCAAGGAGCATTTTGAAACTGTCGCTACTATTGTCAATTGGGATCCTTGTATCAACAGTTACCACTACAGTGTTTGTGCCATTGATATTTCTTACTTGAATATTGTGCACACTCAAAGACATACATGCGCGCATGAGATTGTAATATATATAATTCTCATGAACTAAAGCCATATCCTGTGAAACAGATTCAACAACACCACAACCATGTTGTCCTGTGAAGTTATTTTCTATAGATCTTTGGGACGCGCGTTTACGTATATGATTGTTATTGGCAAACATAATATTTCGTGTTTTACAGAACATATTGTTTAGTGCAGTAATTGGAACCGGATTATATTTAGGATCTGTATCTAAACCGAATTGCTCCCTCGCATATTTAACAACATTCTGTTGTCGAAAAACGAGGAGCGTACAAACAACTGCAAGTACAATAAACAAAAACACGGAAGTGAGAGGACTGTGAGGTTTCATGTGTTCTATTTACACTCTCTTACAAATTTTTTGAGACCAACGGCCGCCAAAATAAATCCATATAAAGACTTGCTTCATTAATTGAATTAACCATGAAGGTTCTCAAGCGTTCTGGTCTTACTGAAGATGTATCGTTTGATAAAGTCTTGAAAAGAATCAAGCTACTATCACATGATTTAACAATAGATATATACGATATTGCACAAAAAGTTGTGACTCGTATTTATGATAATGTAAAAACATGCGAGCTTGATGAACTAGCAGCCCATATTTGCAGCTCATTGATTGCAGATCATCCTGATTACGGGATTTTAGCATCTCGTATCATTATTTCAAATCATCACAAAAATACCAGCCCATCTCTTAGTGAGACAATTAGTATTTTGTATCACAATGTTGATAAAGATGGCAAACCAAACAATATTGTAAGCAAAGAGCTGTATGATACTGTGATGAATAATAAAGAAAAATTAAACAGTTATATAGACAATTCTAGAGATTATTCCTTTGATTATTTTGGATTCAAGACATTGGAAAAAGCCTATCTGATGCGCGTTAACAATAAAGTAGTAGAGAGACCACAACATATGTTTATGCGAGTAGCACTAGGTTTGCACGGAAATGATATCAAAGATGCTCTGCAAACTTATGATCTAATGTCAACAAAGCATTTTGTTCATGCAACCCCTACTTTGTTTAACGCAGGTACTCCAAGACCACAATGTTCGTCTTGCTATTTGTTGGGGATGGAGGATTCTATTGAAGGGATTTTTGATACTCTAAAGGAATGCGCATTCATTAGTAAATATGCTGGTGGCATTGGAGTATGGATCCACGATATTCGATCGCGAAATAGTCTGATTAGAGGTACAAACGGTACAAGCACTGGCATTGTTCCAATGCTAAGAGTTTTCAATAACACTGCGCGATACATCAATCAAAGTGGAAAACGAAATGGATCGATTGCTGTTTACATTGAACCGTGGCACGGAGATATCGAGCAATTTCTGGAAATGAAATTGCCACAAGGTGCCGAAGAAGATCGAGCACGTGATTTGTTTTATGCACTTTGGATTCCTGATCTCTTTATGGAAAGAGTCAAAGCTGGTGCAAAATGGTCGCTAATGTGCCCAGATCAATGCCCTGGATTGAGTGATGTATATGGAATGGACTTTACAAGGCTATATGAACAATATGAAACCGAGGGCCGTTACATCAAACAAGTTAATGCTCAAGATCTCTGGTTTAAAGTGCTAGCAGCTCAGATTGAAACAGGCACTCCCTATCTATGTTATAAAGATGCTTCAAATATCAAAAGCAATCAAAAAAATCTAGGTACTATCAAATCCAGTAATCTGTGTGTATGCGGTAAGACCCAAATACTAACGGACGAGGGTTATAAAACTATCGAAAATGTTGTAAATTCCTATGTCAGAGTATGGAATGGTACAGAATTCAGTAAAAGTTATGTGATGCAAACTGGTATCAAACAAAACATAATCACTATCACCTTTAGCAATGGTGCCGAATTGAAATGCACGCCATATCACAAGTTTTATATTCAAGACTCAGTAAATGCCCAAGTAACAGTAGTATGTGCTGAAAACCTAGAAAAAGGTATGAGCATCGAATCCTATAATCTTCCAGTGATTGATGGACAAAAACATATTAAAGAACCATATCTACAAGGTATTTATTCTGCCTTAAGAACTGATAACTGTATTATTACTTCATCGTATACAGATGTCATAGACGGACTTGTATTGATGAAGATGATAGAACCAGTTTCTGAGCAGTCATATAAAATTGCACAATCTTTGGACTTTGATTATGATTTTGTACCGAAAGGTGATTTTACGTTGGAGACTAAGGTAAACTGGCTGGAAGGATTTATAGATGGATGTGGTGATGTAAAAGAGGGAGATGCTGTAATGCGGATGCACCACTCTAGTGAGAAAATTCTCAGAGATGTCCAACTTCTATTAACAACAATTGGAGTTTTCAGTAATTTTAACCAGAGTACAAATGATCTTCTGGTTGATTGCGACAAACTAGCCTCATTTACAATGTTCACAAAAGTGCGAATTCCTGACACAAAACCATCACAACCGAACAAAATAACTGTTATTAGCGTAGTAAATGATAACGAACTTGCGGACACTTTCTGCTTTAATGAACCAATCGAACACAAAGGAGTTTTGAACGGTGTTTTGACAGGAAACTGCAGCGAAATTATAGAATTTTCTGATAAAGATGAAACCGCTGTTTGTAATTTGGCATCAGTATGCCTACCAACATATGTTAAAACAAGCGAGAGTGGTGAAATATATTTTGATTTTGACAAGCTTCATGAAGTAATAAAGGTAATGACAAAAAATCTAAATAAAATCATTGATCTTAACTTCTATCCTGTTGAAAAGACGCGTAGATCTAACTTTCGCCACAGACCAATTGGCATTGGTGTTCAAGGGCTTGCAGATACGTTCATATTGATGCGACTTGCTTTTGATAGTGATGAGGCACGCCATCTCAATAGCATGATATTTGAAACAATATATCATGCAGCAGCTGAACAGTCTATGCTGATTGCCAAGAAACGACATGAAATCATTACGAACATCGATAATGACAAAGATTATTGTTTGCATCTGAATGAGTTTGAAAAAGACTTGGTAAACAGCAGATACCCCGGAGCGTACAGCACTTTTGATGGATCGCCGGCATCCCAAGGTTTCTTGCAATTTGACCTTTGGAAAACTGCACCATACACTGATAGATATGATTGGGATTCTTTGAAATCAGAGATTAAGAAGTATGGCATGCGGAATAGTCTGTTGTGTGCACCAATGCCCACCGCATCTACTAGTCAAATAATGGGATTTAATGAATGCTTCGAATGTATTACAAGTAATATTTATAAACGAAAAACACTTGCAGGTGAATTCATCTTGGTTAATAAATATCTGATTAAGGATCTAAGTGATCTCGGATTGTGGAGCAAAGAAATGAAAACAAGAATCATTCTGAATGATGGTAGTATTCAAAGCATCCAAGAAATTCCTCAGAACATCCGAGACATTTACAAAATTGTATGGGAAATAAAACAAAAGGTATTGATTGACCTTGCAGCTGATCGAGGTAAATATATTTGCCAAAGCCAAAGTCTAAATCTATTTGTGGAAGATCCTACATTTCAGAAGTTGTCTAGCATGCACTTTTATGCATGGCAACGTGGATTGAAAACCGGAATGTATTATCTTCGAACGCGCCCACGAGCAAGTTCTCAAAAGTTTACAATCGATCCAAACTTTATCAAACAACAACAAAAACTGCAAAAAATGGATAGTGGAGATTCATCATCATGCGCGGAAACCGCTTGCGTCATGTGCAGTGCTTGATGACTCATTACAAGTACAATTTACCTTTGCTCATAACTCTACAACGACATATATCACAGTAATCACGTGTCATACACTTATCACAAAATGTGTGCCCGCAAGGATTCAAGTATATATTAACCTCGTTAGTAAGGCACACTGGGCATATTGGTGTTGTTTTGCACCATTTGTGGATACAAAATGCATCTTGAAGATATGTCAAATTCTTTTTTGTTTTGTTAATATCACCTAAACATGCTGATTTTTCACTTTCCTTGAAACATGCAATATCTTGAGTCAAGGTTTCTATCTCAGTTTCAAGTTTATTTATTCTTTCCTCAAATTCAGGTGTAGACGTAAGACCGCGTAAACCATGAATAATATCATTACGTGTTTTATATAAGTTATCGATATCGTTAGTGATGTCATCAAAATTACGTTTCAAAGTAGTAAACAATGTCAATTCCGCCTTAAGTCGTTCAAAAGCTTGTTTAGTAATTTTAACAACATCCATCAGTTCTGGATCACATTCTACCTCATCTTCTTTTGCATCAATGTTATCATCATTGAGTATTTTATCGAAGAGCTGTTTGCGAACTTGCTGGTAATCGAATTGTTTCGGAGTTTGACTCAAGTCACTTAAGCTAAAGCTTGTTGGCATTTCACTAACTTGGAAAAATGCATCCAATGATGTCATTTGTATGATTCATATGGAAGATAAAAAAGATAACATACACTCCGCAAAAATCAAAACATTTAGAGATTTAGTGTTATTCCACTTCCTTTGTTTTTTCGACCTTTTCCATTTTTGTTCATTAACAGACCATTGAGGCTTGCCTCATCTCCTAGCTCCGACTCTGTCACAGTTGACATCATCTCAACACGATCATTGTTCAGTGGTGGTATCTCAAGTTCGCGAAGAATTTCATCTACGTTTGTAGGCCCCTTCATGTGTGGGCGCGTTGTTGGTGGTGCTGGTCCTGCCGGACGAGGAATATCGTATGTTGATGGGGTCGACGATACATCTCGTCCACTTACGCCTCCTCCAAACAATCCCGAAAACATACTAGTGATTCCATCAAATGGACCTCCTTTGTTTTGTTGAGCCATTGTATTTGCAGTGGCTTGCGCAAACTGCTTTTTTAATTCAGGATTTTGTTTGAAGACTTGTTCTACATTTGGTAAAGTGGATTTAAACATAGAATTTGTCATGTGGAACATAAAAGCGCTCCCACCCAACATCATCAATAGTTTCAATTCTGGTGCCATTTTTGCCTTTCCTTTGTATTTATCATGTAATTCTTCGAAAACTTCGTCATATTCGTCAATATTTTCATGAATATTATCACTCCATCCATCAAGACGAATATCGAATGGGTCAAATTTACCGTTTAAAAATTCAATGCCTGAAGCGATTGTCAAGATTACTTTTCGTTGAAACTTAACGGCATTATCAACTTCCTTGTCCCTCTTTAGACGCTGATACTCTGCCTTCATCTCTTCCAACGACGAAGACATATTAAATTTGCGCGGAAGACGAATCCCCTTTTTCTCCAAACGGTCAAACTGATACAACAATTCCTGTTTTGCGGCGATTATTTCTTCTGTAGAGAGTCTTTGAGGATATTCGCTCACCGATGATGGTAATGACTGCATTACACTGCCCGATGCAGGTGTGTCAGGGCGACGTGTCTTATTTGGCTGATATTGAACATTCACGCGCTCAATTTCGATATCATCTTCATTATCATCGTCATAATCGCTCTCATCTTCATCATCTTCTGTCTGTTCTACAGAAATAATACGAGGCTTTTGTGATTGAGAAGCAACACTCTGAGCTCCCGCCGAGCTTCGGGAGATAACTGACATCGAATCGCTCGGGATCTTCTTTCTGTTCATAAGAAGATCAAGGCCTAGATCATTTATGTCCATAGAAATACCTAATTACATTTATTCGTTATAAACTTTATATGCTTTTGTACGCAAGAAGAGCCCAACCAACTGCTTGATTATAACTGTCTGCTAAATCGTCTTTTTTGCTGTTAGAACACAAAAACTCAAAACTTGCCGTGTCATTGTAAATATTTGCAAGTAGCCATTTTGCCAAATCAACAGAATCTACTTTGTTTTGCTTGTATTTTGTTGCGCATTTCACATTATCTCTCTTATATCCCTCAAAATACTCTACCAATTTTAATTTCATACGAGGATTGATATATTCTACCTTAATTGGTATGCCTAAAACGTGCTTTGACATTATTTGGAAATACACATTTATCGCTGTTTGTAAACATTTCATCGACGCGATCATTTGATTTTCAATAATGACATATGTGTCCATATCAAACACAAATTCTTCCTCGACTAGTTTGTCCAGCATTTCTATCAGTGAACTTACTAAACCCATCCCATCAGACTTTCTGCAGTTTAAATCCACAATACGCCATACTTTTATTTCCATGGTTTTTAACTTGTCGTTAAAATGGTTAATGCAGATTGCCAGATTCTTTATACCAATGTCAAAACTTAGTATTTGAATCATGGATGTACTCTTAGCGATCTTTTTATATACTTCGCAAATACGTGCTTCGGATGACCTTGGAGAATTTTCATCAATTGGTAAAAGAAACGGTCTTGTTTCACTTGCGCCGCTGTTTGCTTCATTATTCCAATTGAATTGATGTAAAATATTGATACACGCCGTTGGAAACTCCAATAATCTTGAGTCGGAACATTGTAATCTGGAATATACTTCATCATAATGCTGTTTATTAAAGAAACATAATTATCAAATTGATCTTGTGATATCTGGCATGCTATATTTTCTGGATGACTGTAACTATATGATGGACATACTACTAAATTTTGCTGATCACTGCTATGCCACACATTCGTATTATCAATAATGGTTATATGTTTTTGAATCTCCGGTATTGATATGTCCTTGTTACGAAGAGAACGAATCAATCCTCTTTGAATATATCTTGTGGATTTCAAGTATTGGTTATTGATAAATTCACAGTTTTGGCGTGTAAATATCGGTCTTTCGAATTTTATGCCAAAAGCCCTTTCAATTTGTGAAACAATTACATGCGCCCATGCCTTTTCTGAGGCAGTATATATATATACAAGATCTCCGCGTCCTTGTATATAATTTACAAAATCCACAAAACCTGGTCTTACAATATGTCCTCCTTGTAATTTTGTTTTTAATCCTTTGTTGTCAAACTTGATATTCTTTTGAGTTTGACGCGTTTTTGATAACTCCCACATGATGATTTGAGGGGTAATATCACCTATGATTGTCCCATCTAAATCAATGATGAATATGTGTTTCATTCTAATATACTCTATATTCATGCAAAAAAACAATAATTACAAATATGTTCTTATTGTTGAATGAAGTTTCTCTAATTCTGTTCTCATCTGCAGGTTATTCAAATATTGTTGAGTGCGATATAATGATGCATTTCCATAAGGAGCACTATTGGCATTCGGAGACTTGGGCAATTGTTTGAGTACTTTGAGTTTGGCTTCGGTATATTCTTGTATATTTCTCAAACAAAATTTAGGCTCTACCTTCCTCCAACATATGAAAAAGTTATTTCCACAATTAGCTCCAACTAAGTAAGAAGAGTCGATTGATGTGATGTCTTTCCATGCTTGAACCGTTTCTGTATTCCATTTGTTTGTGGTCATTACTGTCACTAAGTTATCTATGAACACATTCATTCTGCTCCGAGTCACATTAAAAGAATTGCCATTATATTGATAATGGCCTTTCAGATCATACTCATTGATATATGATTGATACAAGTTATAATATCTTTTTACTGATTTTGCTGTTTTCACTTGTACCTTTTCCAGAATCATGACATGTCCTGGAAAATATACTCCTCTATTATCATCTAGCAAAAAATTGGCATCTGTCAATAGAATATAATACAATTCCCTGTGATTATTCTGTGAACTAGGCCAGGATAATACTTCTTTCTTTAAATCTTGTACTTTTTTCTGATTTTGTGTACGATCATTTGTTGTTTCAATGTAATGTTTACTTTTCTCGTTGAATGTGGTACAGTCACATGCATCTGCAATTTTTATACCTTCATCTCCCAGCATGAAATACATCAGCATAACTGCTGTATTTAGACATTTGGTCGTAAGATTGCCCATCGAGTATTCTTTGATATCGTTTGTCAACAATTGCATTATTGGTCCAACAAAATCTTTCAAGATAACGCCCAAATCACATTGACTACACTGATCCTTTGAGCAATTCATCTGTGTTGTCATTTCTTTTTTTTAAAACATAGTTTTATTACAAATGAAGTGGATTTATCCCTTGTTAGTCATCGTTGTGATCTTGTATTTAATTACTGCTGATTTTAAACTCAACGATACTGAATTCATTTTGGTCACGTTATTGTTAATCTTCATCTTGACTCGTGTTACCAGTACTACAGAATTATTTGACATTGATGAATTACCCGAGAAGGAAACATTATTTGGTATTCCTAAAATATTCAGTGATAACATAGGTCCTGAGATTGATAAACTTATAAAGGACGCAACACCCAAAGAAGAAGATAAAAAAATGACGGATGATGTTATAAGCAAAACTACATTTCAAGAAGATGAAGATATGCATAACAGCAAACAACAAGTAGATGATGCAAAGTTCAGTCTGCTACGAAGAGAATATTTAATCGTCAATCAAATGCTTCTGCAGCTTAAAGACACTGATACGCAATTATATAATCGTATTTTCCCAGAGACTAATGATGATGGCAATTAAAAAACCTTGTTTATAATAAATACATATGTTTGATTCAAAGATCAAAGTCATTCTTGCAGTATTTGCAATTCTTTGTTTACTATATATTGTACAATTCAGTATTACTTACATTAAATCGGAGAAAAAACAAGAGAACTTTCGTCAAGATTCCGAAACTGAAAAATTTGAGGACGCAAACCAGTACTCAACAGGCTTAGCTTTATTGAGTACAGTAGACTCCTTACAAAATCAATACAACTTGACTAAAGCACAAAAAAATGAAGTCGTCTCAAAAGTATTTGCCGATGTTGATAGTTATAAAGGAAAGGATCCAGAATCTTTAAAACAAAGTGTATCTGATGTAATAAATCAGGTGTTGAATAGTTCCTCTGCACCGATATCTCCGCCACCACCTCCAGCAACTGCTCCACCACCGCCTCCGCTAGTAAGCAACCCTCCGTCACCACCACCTCCTGTCAATACTCCTCCTCCTGCAACGTCAGTATCCAGATCTCACGATAATGCAAAGATTCAAGAAATCCAAAGTATTCTGTCAACAGTTCAATCACTACTTGACGATCTTAAAATAGGAAACGGGGTTAAACCTTCGGTTGAAACATTTAAAGTAGATGGTTTCGAGAACAATGTCCGGTTTTCTGATTTCTAATGTGTTTCTGCTAATTCTTGAATCAGAAATTTGAGACGTGGAATTTCGCATTCTATCTTTAATGCCAAACTATTAGGATCAGAAACAATCCCTTGAACTGACTTACAGAGTTCTAGCAAAATGTGTAATGTGATATCCAAATGATATTCCTCTTTCTCAATGAGAACACGATTTTCAAACTGGGTGGCATAGTCTTTCAAAACCTTATGAGACACTAATTCTGCTTTACAAAGCTTGATTAAAGTTATATTCAACCCTAGAAAGAATGCTTTGTGTTTTTGCTTTTCACAAAACAATTCATATGAGTCCGGAATATTACTCTTGAATTCAAATCGCTCAATGTTTTTAGACACTACTTCAAAAACAGTCGATTTTATATCATAAATAGTATTAATATCCGTCAACAACTTGATATACACATTTACATAAATAGTTGCTGTCCAACACTTCTGTAATATATCTCCCACAATTGATGCCACATTGGTCGCGTCAAGTAATAGACGAATTTTGGTATAAACTCTCGAGTAATTATCTATATTAATTACATTCAGATATGATATTATTGCACGAGAAGGATCTCTAGCACATTTCCGGCTATTATGCGTCGGATACTTATGATTGTTGTTTATTTTTTTTCTATGATGACTCCCATTTGTTTGTGGATAAGGAAACTTGTTTGTGGTATTGCAATGATGATGCTGAGTCGGACACTCTTTAAAACACGGATATGTCAAAAACAAGCTATTGTACTTTTCGGCAATACATGTATTTTCTAATGCTACTTCGGCACGCTTTAAGAAGTCCGATATAGGCACAACAGTAACCATATAGGACTATCTAATTAATACGGAGAGTACTTAAATACTTTTGGCATATAAACGAATAACACTAATGGACATTGGTGGATCTTTGAAACAAATCGAACAAATTTACCAAAGTATAAATATCTATCATGCATTTTATGTTACTGACGAACGAACAAAATATGATGATGCTATCATTTCTGCGTTGAAAAACGAGCATTACCCTATTATAGAATGGATCCCGGGTTTAGCCTATCTTCACAAGTACAGAATTTTAGTTGTAGAACTGTCTGAATTGGAGCAATTTCGTAATGATATTGAAATGTTTACTCTTGCTATGACAAGTTGCGATAAAGTATTTAAGAACCTGCTGAAAAATCCTACATGTGAAACTTTGACTCTTATTAAAATATAATATTCTTGTGTGTTTGCAAATTATTGTGGGACACTTTATTTTTACTTGTTTATACTAATGTTTAAACGTGTTTACAATTCTTTGGAGATAAAGAAAGCTAGGGAATGTTACGATCGTTTGAAAAGTTTCAGAATCAGTAAGTTTACAATTCACCGTTGGTACAAAACCTTTCATGCTATGGTGGTCCGTCAACCATGTCAACGAAAGAAGCTAAAGGAAACCTAGAAGATCCAAATATCCATCCTTGTTACAAGACTTGCGAGAACTCTTCGCAAGTGAAAGATTACAATATCACAGCCTTGAATCTATTCAACGGAAGCTTACATATTCAAACAAACCCTCTATATCTTGGATACGCTTAAAATCTAAAATATCCAGGAGAAGATTTGAGACATCACAAGTTTGTACTCCAAACACCTTGCGGCTTTCTGAATTGACCAGAGAGTTTTCAAACACGTTAGAAAACTTGTCTAATAGTGAAATTGTATGTATCGATGAAACAGGATTTTTGCAACATGGGAAATCATACCGTAGGAAACGTCTTATCGTCATTAGAAATCTTTGGTTTTTTAGAATTGCTTTGCTTGTTTTCATTCTCGTCGGTGTCATCCTTCTTTTTGAATCGTTCCTTTCTTCCGAAGGCTGTTTTTTCGATCATTTGAAAAGATATAGAGACTCCATCGGTTGAAGAGGTATTTTCATTATTGAAACGTTACTATAGATCTCTGCGTATTGATCAACCTATGCTACAAAATTTTACAAACTCTCTAGAATACTTGAAGTCTATAAACTCATTTGATAGTTTATACAGTTCAGTATAATTCACAATAATCGCAAATCGCCATTTAAAGATTGTTCCATGTTGAAAACTATATAAGAACATCTTTACTGTCCAAAGTAGATGAATGAAACTATCCATTCGCCTCAAAAACTC
>JACCDW010754207.1_pt1 | contig 21442 bp, 27 predicted proteins | sample 7449781 | NCBI WGS metagenome assembly JACCDW01 (sample SAMN15323449, study PRJNA562643) | freshwater metagenome | isolation source: river surface water | place: USA:Blue River Watershed | collected 2017-08-18
CCAATCACCTTGATCGACGGATGCATGTCGATGAACTTCTTGGTAGCCTTCCTGATCTGGTGCGCCTCATCCACGATCAATAGATCGAGACCGGGAAAGCTCTTGCGCTTCTCCAGCGTCTGCGCCGAGCAAACCTGAATCTGCTCGTAGGGACGATATCTCCAGTGGCTGGCTTGCAACACGCCATGCTCAATCCCATAGGAATCAAGACGGGTAGATGTCTGGTTGCACAGGACAATACGATCCATGATCATCGCTGAGCGTCTGCCCATGCGACGGCTGTACTCCATCAACGCAATCGCAATCTCCGTCTTACCCGCCCCCGTAGGGGCGTATAGGAGCTGTGACCGATGACCTTGCTTGATTCCCTCTCTCAGATTTTCCAACCCTTCCACTTGATAGTCCCGTAGTCTCTCATCGATGTTGAATGTCATTTTTCAATTTCCTTCAGCTTTTTCTGGTAGTACGCACACTGCTTCTTCAGCTCCCGAATCTCAACCATCATCGTGTCACGGGTAGCCTTCAATCCATCGTTCTCAGCTATCAGTGTCTTGATCTCCTCTGCCTGTCTCTCCATGATCTCCCGTGCGTTTTCCATGCCCTCTGCCAGTATCCCTGCTGCAGCCGCACGATTCGCCTTCTCAAGCTCCTCATTCAGGACGGCAATGCTCTCACGCATGTCGTCTATAGGATCATACTCAGGCTCTTCTTGCTTCGGAATAGTCTTTTTCTTTTCTGGCTGAACCTTGGTTGGGGTGGAAGGGACTTCCAGTGACTTCTTTATGTCGTTCACAAACCAGTGCGAAACGGCACAGTGACGGGCAACTTCACGAGCCGACCAACCCTTCCATGCTCCCTCGTTGAGAACCATCATAACGGCATTACGCTTGTCTGCATTGGTGCGTGGCTGACCGTGTGTGGCGTTTGCTCCACATGCGTACAGCTTAGCGTCGAGGATATTGCCACGCCTGACATCAGCCTCAATCTCAGTGCGCTTGATCATCTGGTAAGCGTAATAACGATTAAAACCGTCTGCCAGCCAATAGTCTTTGCTATCATAAAACACAACAACAGGCGGGAACTCCGCGCCGTCTTTGAGTGCATCGGCATACGCTTGCACTGTCTCATCACTCATCTTTGCTCGTGCCTGTGTACCGCCATCTATCCTAATATCGCTCAGTCTCATGGTTTTCCCTGTGTTAAGTAAGTAATTATATGTGTTAATAAAAAGCAACGACCTGTTGTCACTCGAACAAGTCAGGTCGGAGAACTTTACGCTTGACATTGCCTTTAGTCAAACGCTCTATCATTACACACAGGATCGGGCTAGGAAGCGCATGTCCATTGGCTACAAGCGATAACCATGTCCTCGATACCCCTAGCTGACGAGCCATGTTGGATACCGATCCGTGTGGCTGTTTGGCAAAATACTGCTGCAGTGTCATAATGCGTCCCCGCTGTGTTGTAAAATCATATTGTACTTTTTTATTAACACATGTACAATCTGTTTTCGTTAATAATTTTGGGAGAGTTGAAATGACTGAAGAAATGGTATTGAGAGATGGTGATAAAGCATACGCCCCTGCATCCGCAACGAGCGTACAGCGCACATGGAAACGAGTCTGTAATTGGACACCACCGTCCAAAGACCCAGAGACCATTGCGAAGTGGGACTACTACAAAACATTAGTCGTTCGATCAGAGAACGCATTACAACTTACAAGGGACACCAAATGACACGCACAGAGATAGCCGCAATGATCCTGCAGGGCATGTGTGCAGGTGACTGGCAGATGCCAATAGCTGAAGGCAGCACATGGGACGATGTTGCAATACCACGAGCATTTGAGCTGGCAGACAAACTAATAGCGAAAGGAGCAAATGATGAGCATTAAACAACCAGCATTTCCGACATGGGTCAACAAGCAAGACATGACTGAGGGTATGACCCTGCGAGACTTTTTTGCCGCCGCTGTGTTGCAAGGCATGTATGCAAACCCTGAACATCGATACAACACACACTTCACCGACGCCAACGAAGCATATGCAATGGCTGACACCATGATGAAGGCGAGGGAGCAATGAGGCAAGACGAATATCACCAGCTTGAGCTGGAAAGAATGCAGCAACTCGAAGAGGCTATAGAACGAGCCACTGAGGGTCTAGCTACAGAGGATGATTGGAACATCATCCGTTTTGAATGTGGGATACATCAGCGTCCTTTAATCAACCAATTGGGAAAATAAAATGTCATTAATTGCAAAAGCAACAGAAGGCGGCGGATACCAGCCAGTACCAGCAGGAATGCACCTTGCACGATGCTACAAGATCGTTGATCTCGGCAGCCAGAAGACTGAATACATGGGTCAGATAAAGATTCAGCACAAGATCATGCTGCAGTTTGAGGTGTGGTCAGAGGACGAGAACGGTACACCCACGCTCACCCCTAAGGGCGAGCCACTGTCAATCACCAAGCGATACACCCTCACGCTGTCAGAGAAGTCTGCCCTGCGCAATGATCTGAAGACTTGGCGTGGTCGTGACTTCACGCCTGATGAGCTGCGTGGCTTTGAGCTAAAGAATGTGCTTGGCGTATGGGCGATGCTATCGGTCTCCCGTGACGCAGGTCGTGACGGCAAGGAATACACCAACATCCAAGCCATCATGCCCGTTCCTGCGCATGTTAAGAAGGCTGGACTGCCCGATCCGCACAACACTCCTGCGATGTACTCCATCGAGGATCACGACAATGAAATCTTTGAGAGCCTGTCAGAGAATGTCAAAAAGCTGATCATGGCAAGCCCAGAGTTCCAGTCGCGCAACCCACACGCAATGACAGCATCTCGTGCTGTGCCTGTTGAAACCGATACTGACGACATTCCATTCTGATTAAAACGGAGAGAACCATGTTTATTTCAAGCAACGAGAAGCAATACTTCCACGACAGCATCAATGAGCTGAATCGCAAGATACAGATACAAGCGGAAATCTTTCAACAGCAGATTGCTACCTTTAAGGAGGAGAACGCCAATCTCTCCAAGAGGCTGAGCCAGTTGCTGGTCAGCGGTATCGCAGCTACCGTCAGGGATAAATCTCATCAGGAAGAGAAGCCTGTCGTTCAAAAGACCAGCCCATCAAAGCGTGAGTATGCAAAGCAATACTACTGGCGCAAGAAGGCTGAGCGTCTTGCAAGTGGCTCAAAAGAGAAAATCCGTGGATACAAACCAGAGGCGACAAATGTTAGCGAAAACACCAACAATCAGAGCGTCTGAGTCTAGCCATTGGTACACCCGTGACGGTGTGCCGATGTACACGGTAGAAGCCAAGGACGGCTCACAGCGCACCACAACGCTGCGAGACGCCCGAAAGCTTGACCTAGTACCATCGGTCACCACGATCCTCGGCATGGCGGCTAAACCAGCCCTCATCGCATGGATGCAGACTCAGGTACTCATGGCAGCCCTCACCCTCCCCCGTGGCGTTGATGAGGACGAAAATGATTACATCAAGCGCATCATCCGTGACTCGAAGGAGGAGGGCAAGGCAGCCGCCGACAAGGGTACGGAAATCCATGAATCCATTCAGGGCTTCTTTGAGGGTAAGGGCTACGGCAAGTACCCCAAGCATACGGCGGTTACTGCAGCGAAGCTCTACGACCAGTATGGTCAGCAAGACTGGATCGCTGAGCGTGCCTTCAGCCACGATATGGGCTTTGGGGGAAAGTGCGACCTCCACTCCCTGAACGCCGGTGGGATCGTCGTTGACATCAAGACGAAGGACTTTGAGAACGAGGACGACGTCGTGGGATACGACGAGCATCTGATGCAGCTCGCAGCCTACCGTGTTGGGCTAGGAATACCCAATGCGGTCTGTGCGAACATATTCGTATCTCGCTCAGTACCGGGTCTCGCAGTCGTCTACGAATGGACGGAAGAGGAACTTCAGAAAGGGTGGACAATGTTCACCCACCTTTTACACTTTTGGCAAGCTAAAACAGGACACAAATGATGCTTACAGACATGCAAATCAAAGCAATATTCTTAGAGTGCAACAACAAGAACCCAGACGGTCTCTACGCCAACGATGTTGACCTTCTGGAGTTTGGGCGTAAACTTGAGGAAATGGCTCGTCAAGAGGCAACGACCGAAGAGCGTGAAACATGCGTTAAATTCGTTCGCACCCTCAACACCGAGGTAGCCAAGGCACTGGAGGATTGGCGCAAATGGACAGACAGGAGTCAGTAGAGCTTGAGCTTGACTGGGATGCGATACAACAGCAAGCAGAGATGTACGACAACGGGGAAAGAAGTCCCCTGTCTCTGCGTGCCAAGATGCTAGAAATCGCATACCGTGACGGCTACGATCAGTGTGACCAAGACCGCAATGAGTTTGATATGCAGATGGCACTACTGATCGGTCAAACGCTCGGCAACGCATAAAAAAAGCCCGCTGGTTAGGCGGGCGAAAAGACCCTGAACGGTCTCAAGGAAATTATTCCATCACTGACTTTGTCGGGAATAGTCGTGGATGGACATACTCTTCATACAGCTTGGGAATCTGCGTAGCCAAAGCGGGGGATGAGATGATTGCACCCATCAATGCTTTGCGTGGATCGCCAGAAAGCATCATTGCGCCACCTACACCACCAACACCTGAAGTGGCAGCATCCATGAGCTTGCCCTCTTTTGCTTGCAGGTATGCATTGGTCAGCTCGGCAGCAGATAGACCACCGCCGATCATATTAAGCCCCATCCGCAAAACGGTTGGGAACGCAGATATGCCGGGGTACGCCTCTTCCAACGCTTTAAGCTTTGCGGCTGCTTTACTTGCGGCTGTTTCCTGTGCTGCCAAACGACTGGTTGCATTCACTACAGCACGAGGCTCTGCGCCAGTCATTTTTTGCCACTGCGCTTGAGTTATTGAAAAGTTCTTCGCCGCATCTCGCATGGCTTGCTCAGCCAAAGCCAATTCGGTCTGCGCAGCCTTTTGAACGGTGTTATAGATAGGCGCACCAACAAGCTCATTTGGGACAATTAAACGGCTCGATTGGCTGTATCCAGACAACGGAGCAGCACCCTTGCGCACCAAGTTGGCTTGACTAATTTCACCCATCTTCTCTGAGTGCCGCAACGCACCTTGAGTCAGGCTTTCTGGGGAAGCGCTTGTGCCTATTGCAGCCACAGGAGGTGCGTTAGTGATGTTTAATGTCTCTGGAATTGCTCCAACGCGAGCTGCCCTAACACGAGCCTCGTCATAAATTCTCCGAGCCTCATCTGCCTGAGCGCGAGCAGCATCTAGCGATTGCTTCAATGCATCCGCCTGAGAAGCGGTAACAGTCCCAACATTGGCAGCTTGTGATCGTGCGGTTTCAACCGCAGCATTCGCTGCCGCAGCGTTCGCTCGTGCATTAATTAATGAAGATGGTTCTTTAGGTATTTCAGGCTTTGCACCAAACAATGCACCAGCCCCAGCACCTGCCGCACCAGCTACAGCAATTGGATTGATATTACCTTCGGGTGAAACCACTAGCTCAGAAACTGGACGAGCAACAGTCGGCTTTTCAGTATCTGGCGCAGCATCCTCTTCAATCTTCAGCGGGGCATACGGATCGAACTTTTCTGTGCTTGCTGGCGCTGCAGATGCATTCGTCTTTGTGCCGCTTAATGGAGCATACGGATCAAATGTATCTTTTGACATTATCTCATCCCCGGTGCGTTGGCTAAAATGCTATCCATCAGTGTAGTGTAATGCTTGATAGCAGCCTGATAAGGACTGTTTTTATTGGACGGATCAAAGTACATAGCAGGCTTGTCTGCGCCGTACTGTCTCCTGAATTGCTCCCAACCTTTGTACATCTGGTTGGTGGATTCGTATTCTGCCCGACGGGTTTGCGCCCATGAGTAAATGTTCTCCGCAAGGTTGCCAGTACCAGCCGTTGCTGCCAAGAACAAGCGAGCGTCGTTATCCGTTGGGTTAACACCCAGTACGCCACGGTTGGCTTTCATACTAGCCAAGAACTCTTGCGAGATGTAGCGAGTCAATTCAGCCAAAGCTGCCTTGTCTTTTCTGTCTGGGATTGCTGCAGTCTCCAAGAACTTTTGCACAGGCAAGGAGATCGATCCAAACTGACCAATCTGAATACCCTGCTCTGCAGCCGCACCAAGAGCCTTGATGAAGTTAGTAAACACTTCATTAGTTTTGGCGTTCTGTAGCAGACCAGTAAGCTGGGGATTCTTTTGCACGATCTTCAAGATGCCGTCGATCCTGCCAAGGTTTTGAGCCGTTGCATTGTCGTCGTACTTCATGATCTCTGCGATCTTGTCTTGCCAGTTTTTGCTGTCAGCTTTCATGTTCTCCTGATATATCGCACCCTCTAGCTTCAGGGCGTCATCAAGAGCATTTCTTATACGCTCCTGCGGCGTTCCGGGAGGGAACTGAACAACTCTGCCGCTATATGTCAGCCGATATTTGTTGTCACCCATATCAGTGAAACCAAACTGTGGCTCAGCCTTCTCGCCAGATGTATCAGCAGTTGGAGCAGGAGCTGTACCTGCGGCTTTAGGTGTTCCGCTTCTTTCCTTTTGACCTTCAGCATCCTCTGCCGTGACTCCAGCGGGTGCGCCAAGCGTGTCTGGAGCTGCTGTTTTTGGCGCTGTTCCTTGAGGTGCGCCAGCAGGAGGTTTGGCAACAGGGGCTGTGCTGGGCTGCCCAAGGGGACTAATTCCAGAAACCATGTCTAGAATTTTAGGTCCATACTTCTGCACCAATTCGTTTTCTGTTACGCCCTGTTTGCGTGCCTCAAGAAGATACTTTGCAAGATCGTTATGCTGACCAAATAATGTCTTTGCCATCTCCATTATTTTTGGAGAGCCATAGAACTGTGGCGTGGCGGCAATCAGTCGCTGCATAATCATCGGGCTGTACATGGCTTCATTCATGCCTGACTGAATACCTTGCGGCGTTGTGCCTAACGCATTCGCAAATGCATTGAGTGCCTTCTCTTCTTTACTCATCTCATACTGCTGACCAGCCAACTGCGCACGCATCTGAGCAACTGGCAACGCACGAGCCTCTTCAGCCTCTTGCTCTTTGCCAAGAACACCCATTGCGCGACCAAAGCCTTCACTCCAATGACCAGTGCGACCGGGTTCAGCTAGTGCTTGCGATATCTTGAACCAAGGAATATCACGAGGTTTATCAATCGTAGACAGCACCTTTTCAAGTGCTTCGTTATATTTTTGTTTCACATCTGGATCAGCCACGCTCATCCCCGTTGGAACAGCAGGTAATGCACCCGATCCTGAAACGCCGTCAACTTTGGTAACCATGATTTATTCCTTAATCATTAGGGCTTAAGCCACCCAAACCGCTCAGCGCGTCGGTAGAGTCGCCACCGCCACTTCCAAAAGTTTTGCTCAACCAATCACCAATGTTTGTGATTGTGCTTGCGCCACCACCTGCGGGCGTCTGGAACAGACCAGCAATACCAGAGCCAAGCGAACCAAGCTGCATAAGAGGCGATGTCTGATATGCGCCGGGGATCGGGCCGGTGTAGGTCGAGGACACCGAAGTCGGAATCGTGAAACCCTTCATCAGAGCGGCTTGCTGTGCAGCCACCTGAAGTGGGAACAGTTGCTCGTTCTGAGCCATCTGCTGTTGCTGAGCGCCCATCGTGGATAGTGCATTGACATCACCCATGCCGAGGTTCTGGGTTGTTGTACCCAAAGCACCCATCTGCGCTCCACCGCCCATCTGACGCTGTAGATCAGCTTGTGCGGCTGTAATAGCGTTCTGGTAGCCGCCAGCAAGTAATCCCTGCTGCTGACCGCCCAAGTTCTGCAAGGCGCTTGTGATGTTCTGACCAAGCACATTAGCGCCACGGGTTGATCCAAATTGACCAGAGCCTACAGCACCTGCAGTTGCCTGAGGGGAAAGCACATTACGAATATTCTGTAACCCTAAGCGACCAGCCTCATTAACTACACCGCTGATGTAGGGATTCATGTATGCAGCCGCCATATTTGGAGCTGCAGTCGTTGCGGCGTTCATCGTGAGCGCATTAGCCGCTGCAAGGTTTGGCTGATAGTTTCCAACATTCGCCGCAGTTTGTTCAAACGCTTGCTGTTGAAGCGGTTGCGCACCAATGTACTGAGCGTTCTGACCAGCGGCGGTGCTTGTACCTGCCAAGTTGTTCAGATAGTCCATATACCACGCAGGAGCAGCCGTGGCTTGCTGTTGCGTAGTCGTAATGGATGGAAGGGCTGCACCCTGAGTAAATGACCCACCCGATGGCGTAGATGGTGTCGCTAACTGAGGAGGCGTCACATAATTTGATGCGCCTGCGGTCAGGTTAGGGCCAGTCGCCGCTGTGAATGTCGCGCCCGGCGTAGGTGCTGCGGGCGCTGTCGGCAATGCAGGAGTCGTAGTTGCGGTAGGATCAAGCGTTGTTGGATCAGCCATGATTATTTCCTTTTACCTTTGGTAGCCTCTGCGAGGTACTCAAGAGGTGATTTCGATTTGGGTGGTATTTCATCTATCGGCGCAGAACGCTTGTGATGCCTAATCGCTTCACGCATTTTATCAAGAACTGCCGCTCCTGCGTCACTCGATCCGTTGCCTAATTGAGCCACGGTTTCTGCATCAAAAACATACTCACCATCGGCAAGCATGGCAGGGATATCGTCCGATTGACCATCGCCACGACCCTTCACATAATGACCTGTCGCACCAGTGATGAACTCAGGGATATGCTCACCCTCACCACCACCGTGTGCCTGACCGCCTTGAGCCAACATTCCTGCGGGCAAGTTAGAAATCCCCGATCCTGCAGAAGCAAGCGGGTTTGATCCCGACCCCTTGTACAGCCAATCAGACGACGAAGATTGACCTGTTGGAATCACAGGAATGCCGGGGGTCGGCTTAGCTTGCAATTGACTGCCCGCAAACTTCGTAGGATTGCCGCCAGAGGTGTCTTCACCATAAGTGAAGTAATTAGGCGTCTGCCGCCTCTGGAGGACGCTGTAGAGGCTAGGATCGATCCCATAGACGCTTTGCTGCAACTGAGCAAGCTGTAGCGGACTGCCGCCTTGTGCTGCACGCACAGGCTGAAGCTGCTGATAGACGTTGTAATTCTCGAATGGGTTGTATTCGTTCACATTAGCACCTTGCAGGAATGTAGCTTCTAGATTGCCGGGTAGCGCACCGGGACCAGCCCCCTGAGCGCCCACTCCAAACATATAAGATGGGGGAATAGTAGCCGCAGGCATTGCCGCTTTAGGCGCTGTTGCCTTAGCGATTGCATCCGCCACCAATGGAGGAGCCTCAACTGGAGGCATAATTGGAGCGACAGGGGCAACCGGCTGTTGTACAGGTTCTTGTACAGGTTGAGTTGGGGGCGCAACTGGCGACGAGACAGGAGGAGTCATCGGCGGCGGCACAATTGGCGGCACGGCAGGCTTGACCGGCGTGACAGGCGGAACCGGAGTCAACGGAGGCTGAGGTTGAGGTTGAGGCTGAGGCTGTGGGGAAGGCATCACCTTCTCGCCTAGCTCAGTCTTTGTTCCGTTGTTGTTCAGCAGCCCAATCCGAATAGCCTCGTAAGGGGTAGTCTGGAACTCCTGAGCGTTGCTGATCAGCCTTAATTTGGCATCTGCTTGCTCTGTTTCGCTCAGCGGTGCAACAGCCTCATCGACCTGCTTAATGATGGTCTCTGGGCTTGCGGAGGTGTTGTTGACGGTATCCGCAATCGCTGTCGCAACATCCTTTGAGTCAGCTCCGCCAAAATAAAGATCGTTATAGAACTTAGTGGCAAAAGGCGACGGCTTATCTGCTGTCAGTGTCTCGTAAGTGTTCGATACAAATTGCTTTGTCTGCGCCTGCACCTGAGGATCAGCAAGATTATTCAGATTACGATCAATAAATTGAGCTTCTACGTTGATCTTGGCAACACTGCCAGAGTCAATCCTTGCTCCAAGATCGATCGGCTTAATTGGCTCAGCAAATGCCGTAGGCAATGGTCTCTGTACCTCAGGAGCAAATTGAGTAGCAGCCTGAGTCGTTGGTTCTGTTCTCGATAGAGGCGGAACATCGTAAGTTGGTATTCGATCTGCCGCTTCAAATGCGTCGTCAAAGAACCTAGCAACATCCCGTGAAGGTGCAACAGCCTCTGTCGGGCTGTATCCCAGAGCAGGGGCTGGTGCTGACAGCTTTGGAGGGCTTACATACGATGGCGCTTCATCAATTATCTCGCCAAGATTAATTGGTCTTGTGGTGCTTTCACCCCTGATCAAGCTTGTATCAGGCGCTCGTGTCAGATCGGCAACTGTCGCACCCAAGTTGTAAGCACCAGTTGGGCTTTCTGTGACGATGCCTGTCGCGGCATCAACATAACCACGACCAACATCCTTGACCGCCGTTCCTGCTTCGCCGAGTGTAGATAACGCAGCACCCGGTCTCATCAGGATGGCGTCTGTCATCAACCGGATGTCACCCGCAGGCAAACCAGTCTTTTCTGACAAGTAATCAGCACCCTTGTCAATATTCTCGCTGATAAAGCGCAACAACTGACCGCTTGCTTCACCCTTGTATCCAGCAGTATCAGTCACGCCAAATGCCTTACCAAATGGATTGCTGATTGTCTCAGCTACTCTGTTTGATATTTCACGCATCAGCTCTGGGTTGGCTTGATACTCTTTGCCAAGAAGCGAATTTGTCAGCTCAGCCACTTGGTCGTATGTTCTCAAACCAAGGTAAGACGCCATCTGAGCAACAGTGGGCAAAACAGCACCGACCGTGTTATCCAGCGCAGAAGCCACCCCCTGACCGAATGTAGCCAGTTTGCTCTGTGATGGCGCTAAGTCGCCGTACTCGCCAACAAATCCGCCTGCGGTTGAGTCGTCGTCAGCGTATACAGTGGTGGTCGGCAATACTGGAATATTGTCTATTTCAACAGGATTCACATCGCTCGTCGTTGCACTTGCAAGCGGAGCTGATGGCGTCCCAATGTATGGGTTCTCCAATCCAGCTACCAGTGCGTTTGTTACATCATCAGGATTGATGTTCTGATCAATTGCTGCACGCACCAAAGGCGGCGCATTGCGCAGCATTGCATCTTCTGCGTCTTGCTGAAAGATACTATTGACGACATCAGGCTGATTTGGTGGTGGAGCCATATCTCCATACTCACCAAGGAACCCACTAGCGCCTGTCTTTGGCGTCAGGTAGTCCTTAACCGTCTGAGCAAGCTCTGACTCTGACAAATCTTTAAATGCGCCATTGGCGATGTCTTTGCCAAGGTTTACCAATCCATTGGTGACGCCGCTTACCGCCGCATTAGAAATGTCTTGACCGTTAAAGCCAGCACCAATCACGCTCCCTGCCGTACTCATGATGATCGTTTGGATCGGCTTGGGCAAGCTAGAGATAATGTTGGATGTCTCTGGGGGTAGCGCCTCGTTTAAGACAACAGGCAATGTGCTATTGATGAGCGAAGAGATAAGTGCGTTCGGTACATTGCCGCCCGCAATCGCCGCCAAGCCTGTCTGAATACCAGCCTTCGCTGCGATGTTGCCTACAGTACCAAGGTCGGCTGCACCTACAAAACCACCCAGACCTGCTCCTACGCCGCCCAAAATACCTGCCTTGAGCATTTGGTCTGGCGTTGCGCCTTGAATTCCAGCTACGGCTATGCTTGTCAGTGCGCCCTTTGCTGCAGTCAAGCCGATTGCCGCAGTCGAGCCCGGCGCAGCGGCTGCCACAGATGCTGGCACTAACGCACCGCTTGCGAGACCAGCCGTCAGACCAGCAGCGACAAGCGCACCAGCCTTTGCCCAGCCGCCCTCGCCCATGAATCCGCCAGTATCCTTACTGTACGGGTCCATAATCGGAGCAAATGTACTTCCACCCGACCCAACGGTCGATATGAATTTGTTGTCGCCGTACTTGTACTCTGTAACGAATTTGCCTTGGTTTGGATCAAACACCGATCCAATCGGTTTTACATCACTAGCTTTTGTCCACTCGCCCGTCAGTCTATTGACGAACTCCGTGAGGTTGCCATTAGCATCGTAGCGCTGATATGGCTCACCATCTTCGTTCTTTAATTCGTAAGCGTATCCAACCGCCTGACCTCTGCCTAAACCGAATGGAGTATTCTTTTCGGATACCGCTTGCTTCAGTAGGTCATCCAATGTAAATACAGGGCTACTAGAGCTTGTACCTGAGTCTCCAGCGCCTTCAAAATTGACGCTGTATTTACCACCCTCTTGTGGGGCAACAGCAGATATGATGCTGCCAGACTTATCAACCAAGTATGTCTCGGTAGAGCCACTTCCTGCATCTCCACCACCGCCACCTGTGATCGTATCAATGCGGAATGGTGAATCTAATTTCTGTTTAAGGGCGTTGGCTTCCTCAATGTACGGCTGTGCTAGATCAGGTCTGCCACGCTCCATCTGCCAATTGGCAAGCTTGGCTGCGTTGTAATACTGAGTCTCTTGATCTGTCGTGTAGCCGTACTGATCAAGGTTGTAAGGAGTAAATGCGGTAGGGGCGGATACCTGACCTTGATTTAATGATGCATATTCTGGAGAAGCCAAAATGCCTTGACGGATAGCCTCAGCAGAAGCTCCAGCATTCGCAGCAATTCCAGTCGGATCAGGATCACGACCAAGAAGCTCCCTATATAGAGCCGTTACATCGTCAGTTGCGCCAGTCTTTGCGGCGTACTCTGGGGATGCCAAGATGCTCTGGCGAATCTCTTCAGCCGATGCTCCTGCGTTTGCAGCGATGCCTGTAGGATCAGGTGCGCGACCCAATAAGTCCTGATATAGAGTATTGATATCTGGAGCAGGAGCTGCTGCAGGAGTAGCCGCAGGAAGGGCAGGAGCAGTGGGTTCCCAGTATCCGCCAGAGTCACCTCCGCCGACCCAAGTGCCTTGGTCGCCAGTATCTTCACTCCAGTAATCGCTTTCGCTCATGGCTGTATGCTCATAATTCCGACGATCGATGCCGCCCAATCTTCCCAATTATCAAAGGTGCGTGAGTCAGGGATATTAGAACTCATAAAGTAACCAATCCCTGCCATTGCATCACCCCACTCACGCCACCGATCTTCTGGCATTGTCCCCAATTGCTGTGGCGCAAACAACTCAGCCATAAGCGCACACCATGAGTCCCAACTCTGCCCGCGAGGATCGTATGTGACCATTATGGGTTGCCTGTGCTTCTTACATCGCCGACATCCGCAGAGAGTAGGTTCAGACCGCACTCGTAGTTGCCGTTGACGACGTTACTCTCAAACCTCAAGCGCATCTCACGACGCTGCTCACGCAAGTCAATCTTCAATGTATCGGGGGCAAAGACATACGGTCCTGTCACCACATCGACATCAGACGCATAGCCCTTACCCGTGACATACATATTCATGTCGCCAGACTGTACAAAGTCTGGTTCAACGCGCTCAAGCCTGATCCAGTTGTTCATGCCTACTGGGTCGTTTTGGTTCGGGCCACCATTCACCCAGCCAAGACTATCCGTCTCAAAGTAGCTCTGAATTGCTGTCTCTTGGCTCAAGTTCACACGGTTTGTGCCTGACTCTTGCTGCCAGAGGGTGTAAGTACCAGCATTATTCTCTTCGTTGCCAGCCCAGATTGGCTTGCGGAACACCTCAGAGAATGTCCCTGCAGAGCGACGAGCGCCTAGCGCCTCACCTGCGTCGTACCAAATCTTCTCTCTGACGTTAAAGATAATTGCATCTGTGCATTCAGTTGCATCACCACGGGGGTAGAACCACCAAATCTCACCCCAACGAGGAATCTTTGTTGCCCACACTTTTTGACGCTGAGAGTAGTTCAGGTTATCAAAGAAGTGGTTGATGTTCATGTTGTTCTGAACCTCAGTCACAACACCGTTGTACATCAAGAATCGATCCACGCCGCACCAAAAGAACAATCCGTCGTACTCAATCACGCTCGATGAGGACAGAATTGAACTCTGGCTACTGACAATGTCATAGCGCCAATAGATCGTGCTTGCACCGACCGTTGTGGGGGCGTAGCTCACACGGATAAGGGAGTCTAGCGACCAGAACAAGCCAGATGGGGAAGTCGTACCACCTCGCACAGGCAGACCCTTGACGATCTTTCCTGCCGATACTGTGTTCTCGTTGGCATCGGCTGATACCCAGTCTTGGAAGTTGCCAGCCGAGCTGTTCTTGATCAAGCCGTTGTTGCCGTACACAAAGAGGTACGGATGCAACATCACGCATCCACCTGATACGCTGATGTTGTTGTTGAAAGTCAGGGTCAATGCGCCCGCTGTCGTGGCTGTATTGGACAGCGTGACATCAGTTGTGGACGATCCAATCACAACATTAGTGACAGTCGTGCCTGCAGGGATGCCTGTACCCGTTACAGTCTGACCAATAGCGATCAAAGCGTTGATGGAGTTGATGGTGAACACGCTGGGCGGTCCTACCACCATCGTGCCAGTCGCCGTAAACACTCCGACTTGGCTCATCGCACCGCCGGGGAAATCACCGATCAGCACTGGAGTATTGAGGGTGTTATCAATGTTTGCCAGATTAAGACCGGGGTGCGCCACAATCGTCTGATTGCCAGAACCGCCAGAGTCAAATCCAATATCAAATTGCCACAGATTGTTAGGATTGGCTGTAAAGTCGCTCAGCGAGATGTTGGTCGGTCCTGCTCCGATACCGTCATCATCATCCGTCTGCCACTCCTGAAGACCATCACTCCATCCTGAGTAGACATAGTTCAAGCCATCTTCTGAGTTTAAGATCATCCCACGGCTGATGCCTGCAGCGTTCTGAAAGATGCCCTTATAGCCACCCATCTTACGAGGACGACCGCGCTGGAAGCGCACCCACTTGCCATCTACATAGACAGGTGCATCAAATTGAGTACCGTCGCGCTGTATGCCCGGTTTAATGTTCAGGCTGATGACTTTGGTTGTCATATCAGAATGTTCCCCCTGCGATTCCTGCAGGAACGAATAATCCAGAAGTAGTGAGCGTCAAGGCGTTTGATCCGTTCAGCGCAAAACCGACTTGGTTTGTCGCTGGCTGATACATGCCAGTATTTGTGTTGCCCGTGAAGTTCAACGATGGGGCAGCAGCCGAGCCTTGGTTAATCGTAAGCGATGTCACCGTACCGCCAGAGGCGCTTGACGAGTTGTAGACGTTTGTTCCATCACAGACAACCGTCAATGTCTGACCCTGAGGGACAGTCACCGTCGCCGCACCTACTGCTGAGGTCTTGAATGTGAGCGAGTACGAGCCAGTTGTCTGGTTGTTCAGGTAATAAATCTGAACGGTCGAGGGCAATACAACGAACTGATTCGATGTAAGCGCACCGTAATACTCTTGCACGACGTTGGCGTACTCAACCGCTGTAAGGGTAACCGTACCACCTGTAACCGTCTTTGCAAGCTGCGTATAAGCAAAGGTGTTGCTGCGACCGTATGCAAAGGTGCTGTAGCCATTAATGCCGTTGGAGACGATAACAAGCGATTCAGTCAACTGAAGCTGTTGAGTGATGTTTGAATCAATCGTGTCTGTACCGCTTGGTGTCAGCGTAAGGATGCCTGATCCACCGTTACGCACCATCACAAACCAGCCATTACCAACCGTAGAGGCTGTAGGCAATGTGAGCGTTCCTACACCACCCGACCACACCAAGAACTGAGCGCGGTATGTGGCATTAAGTGTCGTGCTTGAGAATACGGAGCTTTCAACATACTCTTGGTTAAGAGTAGTTCCCATCGCATACAAGCCGTAACCAGCCAAGGCTGATGCGTTAGCTGATGAAGTACCAGCACCGAAGGTAACCGACGACCAAGTACCATTGTTTGTGGAGTTGTTCGTCAGGAATATGTATTGAGCAACTCCTGAGGCGATCGATACAATCGTGTTACCAGAGATGTCAGTGACAGTGAATGTATTTGCGCCAATGTTCTGAATCAGGACGCTCTGACCTGTGCTGACCTGCAGCGCAGACGGCATTAATAGGTCTAGTCCTGTTGTCGTCGCCGTAACTTGGATGATCGCAGCAACAACATTGGTGTTTGTTGTCCCGTTGATGGGCCAGTCAAGCTCAGTATCTGTCGATATCGTAAGTTGATCGTAGCCCACTTGCGATGGGCTGATGGTCTGTCCCGTAATCGGGTTGACATATGCATTAGTCATGGTTACCTCTAAGAGTCCACAGCGATAGCTGAGCGGTCGCCAACGCGAGTAACATCCTCAGCCTTGAGAGACTGCATTGCCATGTCGTACTTTTGTTGAAATATCTGGCGTGCATCGTCTTTGAGGTAGATCACCGCCTGAAGTAATGCACCAAAGAGCATGGCATTGGGGGCGTTGTTCGTGATCCAGTTTGTTTGGTTCGTGGACGATAGCGGCTGGAGACGCTGATAAATCAACACCTCAAATGTGTATGCCTGATCAGGGATTGGAGATACATACCAGTTGTCGTAGTCGTAGTCGCCGTAGTACAGCGGCAATCCACTTGGACTCTCATCGTTGTAGTTCGTCAGGTACTCGTACTTACGCAAAAACACCGGATTCTTTACACCATCAGAGGTGACCGACATAGATACTGTTTTGCGCCAACGGGCTGGTTTTTGGATGACAGGGTTGCCGACTTCCATCACGCCCTGAGCAACTTCAATCTGCCCCAAAGTCTTGATTTGCTGAGCAATTTCAAACTCAGCAAGCGTGATAAATGTAGGAATCTGATCGACAACAGCGGCGTCATTACGCTCAAGGTACTGTTCAATCGTTGATACTAGGCTGTCATAGGTTAGAACAAAGCTCGCGGTCATGGCGACACCCACAAATTATGTGATTTTGAGTGCGTTTTATCCCAAAGCGCTTTGTCTGACATTTTACCCTCTATCCAAGCATTGTGGTAGCTTTAACTTTAACTGCGGCAACTCGGTTCAGCCAGCCTTTCCCAAAGGTCTCAAACGTGTTCAGTGACCGATAAAAGTCCTCCTTGGCTTGGCTGAACTTTTCAATCAGCTCAGCCTCTGGAATAGCGTTTACAGCGGCTAAAGTGATTGGTCCAATCCCACCATCAGGCGTCACACCCACAGCAGTCTGAAGGACTTTTGCCGAACGACCACAGCCCGCATTGACCGCGAAATCAAAGACGAGGTAGTCAATACCCGATTTGAGGTCGTCGCAGCGACATGCTTCCCAGAACTTGCGCTTGTACAGGGGTTCCACCATCTCAGGCGTCAGGCTGCGCATTTCTTTTTCATTCGATTCACGACCCACCCATTCTTCCCAGACACGCTGAGTAACTCCAAGGTTTGTCCGTCCTCCGGGATCGGACGGGTGGTGAACGTAGCCTCCCTCGCTCGCCAACATCTGCTCAAACGATTTTTGCCAGTTACTTGCTGCCATGTTCAATTTCCTTTGATTTCCGTTTTTCAACCATGTCTGCGACCTTTTCCACAGTCCTGCCGCCAAAGTAAAAGGACATAATGATGATGCCCCACTGACCAAGCAATTCAACGTACTGTTTGTGCGTGTCGATATCAAACGCCGACATCATTGCAAAGGTGAAATACCCGCCCAGAATGATCAGGAGGGTCATAGGACGGATATTCTTGGACAGCCAAGAGTCAGATGCCATGTCTACCGTATGGCGCTTGGTAAGCTCCTGCTGCTCCTGCATGTCAGCATTAAGCTGTGCAAGCTGACCGCTCTGTTGCAGCTCTAAAAGCTTGAGCTTGGCAGCTTCTGCGGCGTTGGCATCAGGGAATATCTTGTCAATAATCTTTGAGCCGATGCTCAGGATGTCAAGTATTGGAACCATGTCAGAACCTCACGTTAGCAAACCAAGCCTTAGTTGCTGTCCATTTGGCGTTACACCAAGCCTTCACTGCTTCCCATTTTGCTTTCATTTGTCCATCTCCGATGCGGCTAATATCATTCGGGTCTTAACGGATATCAAGTCCCGTGGCATGTCTTTGAAGCCAACCGTTATATAACCTGCAAACTTGCCTATTTCGTTCGGAATGGATGCACGGCAAGCGTACTTCACACCCACTGATCTTGCCCAGTCGCCAATCGCGCTAGACGGCATAAAGTCGCTGCACGACACCTCGTTATTCAGCATGCTGATCACAGCCGAATTCCTGTCTGGGCTGGCTGCGAACAAGGACACCGTGACACCCTCAAGCTTGTGATTGCGTTCACCGTTGGCAATAGCAAGCACGGTCGTTCTGCTATTCGTGGCGAGGTTTACCTTGTTGACAACAACCCCAACGGCATTGACATCTTTCACCAAACTGTTTGCCAGTGGAATCAACTGATCGTGGTCTTTGATCTGCGGCATTGAGTTGCTAGATTGAATCGCAGCCAAGATAACCTGACGACTGTCCCAAGCAAAGTATCCGGCAAAAGCAATCGTGGACAATAGGATGACAGAAACAAGCTTGAACGGATTATCCACCCACTTAATGAGGTCAAGAATCTTGTCCGTCATGTCCCGTGGAGCTGCCTTTGCAGCCCTTGTCGCAGGCTTTGTTGCAGTTTTTCGTACTGCAGCCCTCTTGACTGCAGTCTTCGCAACGGGCTTCTTTGCTACTGGCATTACTTATCCACCTTGGAGTCAAGCTTCTCATACAGCTTGTCGAGCAATAACTCGATTCGGTCAAAGCGCTTATCCATCTCGGTGCGAAATCCCTCGACCTCGGACTTCTTGACATAGTTCTCGCTAACATGAAGACGGATCGCAGAGATATCCTCTCGCAGGTCTTTAACGGAATCCCATAATTGACGGGCAAACCAACCCATCACAGCCAGAGCTGTGCCACCGCCCAAGTTGATAATTTGCTGCCAGTCCATCTTAGAATCCCTTGAGTGTCTTTGCTAATCTAGCGCGTTGACCAGTCTTGCCGGGCTTCTTTGCCGCAGCCTCTAGCTTCTTGGCTGGGATTTTCTTGTCGGCGGGAACGCCTAATGCCTTGTGTAACGCACCGGGCTTCTTGATCGCCTTCTGAATCCATTTCTCAGCCATTTCACACCTCAGAGATTATTCGAATAAAAACCGATGCCGTTTTTAGGCAATAAATATGTCCATCCGTGGGCAATGTTGCCGCTCACCCAGTTGGGATTATCGTTCTGAATATGCACAAAGTTACCATGCCCATCATTGACACGGTTGCCTGTCATGTAGACTCTATTATCGCCGTAAATATCCACAATAGGTTGTGAATACCCTACTGAGGCGGTCTCAATAATGTTGTTGACTAAGTGGATATTGTTTGTCCCTGCCGCCGCACCCAGTAGCTGGAATGCGCCTGACTGGGCTTGGAAGCGACAATTGGATACTTGGATGGAGTTGCTGTTGGCATTCCCACCCAAGGAAATCTGTGCGCCATTGGCGTAATTGAAGTAACAGTTATCAATCTGCAATGAGCCACCTGACATATTCTCCATCAGCAAGAACGGCTGAGTCTGTCCGCTTGTGAAGTAGCAATTGCTGAACTGTAGGATGCCGCCTGTGAAATGCACGCCACGCAAAGTAGGGGTGCTTGCCAAGGTGATGTATGAATTGACGACCTGTAGCGATCCTGCGGACATCTGAATGCCGTTGAAGGTATCAAATCCTGAGTCGGACATATACACCCAAGGATCGCCTGTTAAGCCCTTATGGAGGGACAAACCAAGGCTAGATATATTCAGGAACTCGTGCAGGAATAAACCGTCCACACGCCCGATATCCATCGCCTTGGCGGAACTGAAGAAGATGCTGCTCTGCATGGACGACATCGCAAAGCACCAGAAGTGGAACTGATTGATGCGGATCGTGTCTAGCGAGCCATCAATCCAGATGCCTGTGTCGAACGCAGACATCTCTAATAGGTCAATGAACGCACCACCGCAGTTGCCGACCATGTTGATGCCGCTGATGGCATTCGTGATCTTCAGGCTGGATATGGTGAAGCGCGGGATGTTGACCGCATAGATCGCAACAGGGTAGTTGATCAGACTTAGTCGGCTATTCGTGTCAGGCTGCTCGAACGCCATGCCGAAGTTCTCAAGCTGCGGTCCTTCCTCCCCACAATCAAACACAATCACGCCACGAGCGGATAGGTTGAATGTTGGGTTGATGAGGAGACGGGAGACATTGCGCCCGTCGCCAGAGATCATCTGACCTTGTTGACGGCAGATCAGTGCGTCATTGACTAGGTAGCTACCAGCAGGGATGTAGACGTGCTGCCCAGTCGAAATAGCCGCCTGTAGAGCGGCTGTATCATCGACTAGACCATTGCCGACAGCACCATAGTCTTTGACATTGATCACATCTGTTCCTGCTCAGAAGCCTTGGCAGCTTCTGCTTGAATGGCTGTAATCAGATTAACTACCTCGACATATGGACGGTTGCCGAGGTAGGTCAAGACTGCATTGATCAGTTCAGTTGAGATGTTCATGCGGTATAGGTAGATGACGAAGTGAAGGTATGAATAGTGTAGCCACCAGACGATGTGACTGTTCCGCCTGTGCCTCGTTGTGCGCCTGCGTAGGAAATAATAACAACACCTGAACCACCTGCACCGCCAGCGCCGACGTTAGAACCACCGCCGCCGCCTCCACCTGTGTTGGCGGTTCCAGCTATTCCGGGAGGTGATGATTGGCTTCCTGAAGCCCCGCCACCACCATTTCCACCCGCCGCACTTGCGGGAGAAGCAGAATGGCTACCGCCGCCGCCACCGCCAGCATAAAATACCGTGCTTCCTGATATAGACGAAGACAATCCTGCGCCACCGACAGAATTGTTTACACTCCCGCCATCTCCACCTGCTGCTGCTGCCCCACCACCACCACCAGCTCTATAAGGACTATTGCCATTGTTTGCGCCACCAGCGTTACCTTGTCCTGAAGTTCCGGAACCTCCAGAAAACGCTGAGCCACCAGTTCCTGCGCCACCACCAGAACCACCTGAAACGCCACTTTGAGTGGTTGCTGCGCCACCACCACCGCCACCAATTGCAGTTACAGATAAAGCAGCAATTGATGAGTTTGTCCCAGAGGCCCCGCCAGTTGGCGAAGACGCTCCACCATTACCACCTGCGCCAACTGTAATCGTATAAACAGTCCCAGAATTAAATGCGGATGTTCCTGTCAAAAATCCGCCAGCGCCCCCGCCTCCGCCGCCTTGACCGCCGTTTCCTCCGCCGCCCCCGCCTCCGCCAGCAACAACTAAATAGCTGGCTGTGTAAAGCAACGAAGTGACAGGTTGCCATCCAGCGGTTACATAAGTCTCAAGCTGGTCAAGCGTTGAGTTGTATCTGGTCATCCCGACGGCAGGCGTAGCGGGACGTTGCGCCGTAGTCCCAACAGGGAACTTTAAATAGTCTGTGCCTTGCACATCAAGAGCCATGATTTTTCCTTAGTTAAGCTGCAACAA
>JACCDW010800074.1_pt1 | contig 21437 bp, 17 predicted proteins | sample 7449781 | NCBI WGS metagenome assembly JACCDW01 (sample SAMN15323449, study PRJNA562643) | freshwater metagenome | isolation source: river surface water | place: USA:Blue River Watershed | collected 2017-08-18
ACATCGCGAGGTAGAGCAGCGGTAGCTCGTCGGGCTCATAACCCGAAGGTCGGAGGTTCGATCCCTTCCCTCGCAACATCTAATCCCGCTCCCGATTCTTATCGAGAGCGGATTTTTTTTGTCGTAACTTTGTGTCAATAAATAAAAGAATGAAAGTCGGTTTTGTAAACATATTTGGTAAGCCTAACGCAGGAAAAAGCACTTTGCTCAACGCTATTATGGGCGAGAAGATGGCTATTGTGTCCTCTAAGGTCCAAACTACAAGGCATAGAATCAAGGCCTTTTTAAACAAGGAAGACGAATATCAAATCATATTCTCAGATACGCCAGGGATCATTGATCCTAAATATAAGCTTCATGAGAAAATGATGGGTGCTGTCAAATCAGCATTGGAAGATGCAGATTTAGGGCTTTTAATGGTAGATGTAAGAGATGATTTTGAAGAAATAGACGCCATGTTCACTGCATTGAGGCTAAAAGTGCCTTGCATAGTAGTCATGAATAAGTCGGATTTGGCTGAAGGAGGTAGGGTAAAAGAAGCAAATGCATTCTTTAGTAAAAAGCCATATTGTTCTAAGATTATTTCTATTAGTGCATTGAATAACAGCGATATAGACAGGTTATTGAAAGTTATTTTAGAATTAATTCCAGAGGGAGGGCATCCCTTCTTTGATCAATCAGATTTAAGTGATTTGCCTACTAAGTTCTTTGTGAGTGAAATTATAAGGGAAAAAATATACCAGTTATTCGGGGAAGAAATTCCATATCATACCGCAGTTTTGGTGAATTCATTTAAGGAACAACCATTATTGGTTAAAATTCAAGCTGATATTGTGGTGAATAGAGAATCTCAAAAGGCGATTATAATTGGTGAGAAAGGCAAGTTGATTAAGGAGATTGGCACATTGGCAAGAAAGGATATAGAGGCTTTTATTGGCGCTAAGGTTTACTTAGAGTTGCTAGTAAAAGTAAAGCCTAAGTGGAGGGACAATGAGTTGAAGTTGAGAGAATTTGGATACCAATAGTACTTTATTTAAATAGCTTTAAGTTATTGATTTATAGTATTTTAAGATAGTTTATTTGATCATTAAATTTAAGTTATATGAGTTTTACAGTCGCTATAGTAGGAAGGCCCAATGTGGGAAAAAGCACACTGTTTAATCGCTTGTTAGAAGAGCGCAAGGCCATTGTGGATGACGTGAGTGGTGTAACAAGAGATCGTCAATATGGTGTAACAGAATGGAATGGTAAAAATTTCAACGTGATTGATACAGGTGGTTTTGTGCCTGATTCAAGTGATATGTTTGAGACAGAAATCAGAAAGCAGGTAAGAATTGCTATTGACGAAGCCAATTGTATCATTTTTATGGTTGACGCTGCAGTAGGCATGACCGATTTAGATGCTGCCATGGCGGATATGTTGAGAAGGACAACTAAGCCTGTTTTAGTCGTAGCTAATAAAGTGGACAATTCTAATAGGGCTTTGGATGCAACCGAATTCTACAGTATGGGTTTTGAACACAATTATTTTGTTAGTTCAATTTCTGGAAGTGGAACAGGTGACTTACTGGATGCGGTGACTTCTTTCATTACCGAAGAACAACCAACAGATGAGGAATTAGCAGAGGCAGATAATGTCCCTAAAATAGCGATCATAGGTCAGCCAAATGTGGGTAAATCATCCTTATTGAATGCTTTTGTAGGTCAAGATAGAACCATTGTAAGTGATATCGCGGGAACGACTCGAGATACGATCCACACGCATTATAATATGTTCCAAAAGGAGTTCATTTTAATTGATACAGCTGGAATTAGAAGAAAGAATAAGGAAAAAGACGATTTAGAATTTTATTCTGTGATTCGTGCCATAAAGGCAATGGATGAAGCCGATGTTTGTTTAATGGTGATTGATGCGGTTAAAGGAATCACAGCTCAGGATCTGAGCATCTTTAGCCTTGCTGCTAAAAAAGGTAAGGGTATTGTATTTTTGGTGAACAAATGGGATCTAGTACCTAAGGAAACCAACACGGCGAGAGATTATGAAAAAAGGCTAAAAGACAAACTGGCACCTTTTACCGATGTGCCTATCTTGTTTATCTCAGCACTTGAAAAAACACGTATTTTCAAAGCCATTGAAATGGCCTTAGATGTATATGAGAACAAGCACCGTAAAATTGCTACTTCTAAGTTGAATGATATTATGTTAAAGGCAATAGAGAAATACCAAGCCCCAGTTGTAAGAGGACATGTGATCAAGATCAAATTTGTACAGCAATTGCCAACCCGCGTGCCAAGTTTCGCTTTCTTTACCAATTTCCCTGATGACATTAAGACACCTTATAGAAATTACCTTGAAAATCAGGTGAGGGCTAATTTTAAGTTTACAGGGGTCCCTGTTCGTATCTACTTTAGAAAGAAGTAGTTATGAAGCCTAAAACTATGGATTTAGGTCATAATTTAAAAAATAGAGAAATTAATTAGTTAATATTTGGTGAATTTATTGTTAAATCCTATCTTCGCCCACGTATTTTTTATACCAAACTTAAAACATTAAAAATGAAAAAAGTATTCGCAATCTTCGCTATCGCTGCTTTAACTGCATGTGGTGGTGCTTCTACTGAAGCTACAACTGATTCTGCTGCTGCAACTGTTGATACAGCTGCTGTTGCTGTTGATTCTGCTGCTGTTGCAACTGATTCAACTGCTACTGATTCTGCTGCTACTAAGTAGTTCTAGAAGTTTTTTTATAACTTCTTGCAAGAAGGTCCTTTCCGAAAATTCGGAAAGGATTTTTTTTGTGCCTATACCAATGAAGATCCCTGTTTTACTTCATTTTGGCATCAATATTGCCTATATATAGGGAGACAGAATAGGCCTATTTTTATAGCTAGACCTATGTCATTTTGACTAGAATTATAAAACCTAAGACATTGGATAAACAATTTTTATTTAAAACAGAAGAAGACAACGAATTCATCCCTTTATTCACTTTTAACGAGCAGGATATGGAAAATGAACCAGCATTAGTCGTAGAAGAAATGATTCCTATTCTTCCCTTAAGAAATACAGTATTGTTTCCTGGGGTAGTGATACCTATTACTGTAGGAAGGGATAAGAGTATACAAGCCGTAAAAGCAGCCTATGCTAAGGATAAATTGGTGGGCGTATTGGCTCAAAAAGACGGCAATATTGAAGATCCTAATCCGGCAGATTTGTGTGCGATTGGTACAGTTGCCAAGATCATTAAAATGATCAAGATGCAAGATGGTGGAACCACCATTATCATCCAAGGGAAAAAACGATTTGAATTGTTGGAGATGGTGGAGGAAGATCCATTTTTCAAAGGGAAGGTGAAACTAATTGAAGATACGCCTGTCCAAAAAGAGGACAAGCATTTTGAAGCATTGTTGTCTACCATCAAAGATTTAGCTGCACAGATCATTCAGTTGTCTCCTAATTTTCCTTCGGAAGCGACGATGATTTTGAAAAATATTGAAAGTCCAATTTTCCTGATCAATTTTGTTGGTAGTAACCTCAACATTGAATTACAAGAAAAGCAAGGTTTATTAGAGATCAATGGCGTTTCGGAGAAAGCGGAGAAATTGGTTGAGTTTCTACAAAAAGAATTACAATTTGTAGAACTTAAAAATAAAGTAGCCAATAAGACTAGAACAGAAATTGATAAGCAACAAAGGGATTATTTTTTACAGCAGCAATTGAAGAGTATCAAGGATGAGTTAGGGGGTGATCCTAATGAACGTGAAGTAGCTGAAATGAAAAAGAAGGCGGAACACAAAAAATGGCCTGATGCTGCTAAGAAATTATTTCAGAATGGTTTGGAAAAATTGGAGCGTATGCATCCAAGTACACCTGATTATTCTGTGGTATACAATCACCTTGATTTATTATTAGATCTTCCATGGGATGAATACACTGATGATAACTACGATCTAAAACACGCTAAAAAAGTGTTAGATGACGATCATTATGGCATGGGTAAAATCAAAAATCGTATTTTAGAATACCTAGCTGTGTTGAAACTGAAGGGTGATATGAAGAGTCCAATTCTTTGTTTCTTAGGCCCTCCAGGGATTGGTAAAACATCTTTAGGAAGGTCCATTGCACACGCGATTGGAAGAAAATATACACGTGTAAGTTTAGGTGGCTTACATGATGAAAGTGAAATCAGAGGACATCGTAAGACCTATATTGGTGCGATGCCAGGTAGAATCATACAAAGCATTCGTAAAGTGAAGACGTCTAATCCAGTGATGATTTTGGATGAGATCGATAAAATAGGCAAAGACCAAAGAGGTGATCCTTCATCTGCCTTATTGGAAGTGTTGGATCCTGAACAAAATCATAGCTTCTATGACAATTACTTAGAATCAGAATATGACTTAAGTAAGACCTTATTCATTGCAACTGCAAATGATATCAGTCAAATTCAACCTGCCTTAAGAGATCGATTAGAAATTATTGATTTAAGTGGTTATGCGGTGGAGGAAAAAGTGGAGATTGCTAAAAGACACTTATTACCAAAACAGAAGTCACTTCATGGTTTAGAGAAATACAATTTCAAAATACAGGACAATGTATTGGAAAAAGTAATTGAAGATTATACAAGAGAGAGTGGTGTGCGTGAATTAGATCGCCAATTGGCTTCCATCATGCGTTATCAAGCAAAACAGATTGCTTACAAGCAAAAAATTAAACCAACTGTAAGTAAATCAGATTTACTTAAAATATTGGGTCAACCTAGGTATAGTAATGAGATTTATAAAACAGTAAACATGCCTGGTGTGGCTGTAGGTTTAGCTTGGACTTATGTGGGAGGTGATATCCTCTTTATAGAAACCTTACTTTCAGATGGAAAGGGCGAATTAAAACTAACAGGGAATTTAGGTAATGTAATGAAAGAAAGTGCCACAACTGCACTAACTTATTTGCAAGCCAATGCTAAAAAGATTGGTGTTGATCCAGAACTTTTCAAAACGAAGTCGGTCCATATGCACGTTCCAGAAGGAGCTGTGCCTAAGGATGGTCCTAGTGCTGGTATCACCATTTTAACTGCTTTAAGCTCGGCTTATACAGGTAGAAAAGTAAAGCCATTTTTAGCTATGACTGGAGAGATCACTTTAAGAGGTCAGGTATTGCCTGTTGGAGGTATCAAAGAGAAAATCCTAGCAGCTAAGCGTGCTGGTATGAAAGAAATTATTCTTTGTTGGCAGAATGAAAAAGATGTCAATGAAATTGACCAAGCATTTATCAAAGGATTGAAGTTCTATTATGTAAAAAATATGCAACAGGTGCTAGATTTAGCGCTTGTTTAATTGATTTTTAAATTCCAAACCCTAGCTTTGTTGCATGAGTTCTATTCAATTCATCTACCGGCTAGGGTTTTTTGTTGCCTGCTATTTATATGGTAGCGTATCTGTTGGTGGCAATTATTTATGTGCTCAGACAACGGCTGGCAATGCAGTCTACCAATTTTTAAAATTACCAGCTACTGCAAAAGCAACAAGTTTAGGTGGGCTCAATATCAGTTCCATAGGAAACGATTTAGGTTTAGCAATGATGCAACCTGCATTGTTGTCTACCAATATGGATGGTGAAATGCAAGTGAGTGTGAAACCGTATTTTGCAGGGATACAACAATATGATTTGAATGGCGCCTCCAAATTAAAATCTGACTGGGTCTTAGGGTGGGGTGTGCATTACATGGATTATGGAAGTATTGAGCAAACGGATATTTTAGGAAATGAATATGGGTTCACCAATCCCAATGAGTATGCCATTCAAATAGGCATTGCAAAAACATATCAGGAGTATTTTCATTTTGGCACACAAATTAAATTCATACAATCCAATTATGGTCAATACAGATCTAATGGTGTTGCAATGGATGTGGGTGTTCGATATTTGGCACCCAATGGCTTGTCTCAGTGGAGTATTTTATTACAAAATGTAGGTACGCAATTAAAATATTTTCAGGTTAAAGAAGAGCTGCCATTGAATTTAATTCTTGGCTGGTCCAAAAAATTAGCCAATGCTCCTTTACAATTTTCAGTGACAGCAGAGCGTTTATCCGTTTGGAATGACACTTATTATGATCTTAATTTTTATACATCAGAGGGGTATGACAAACCAGGGTCACTGCAAAATGTGTTTAATCATTTAGTATTGGGATCGCAAATATATATCGGACAAAGTTTTGAATTAGATCTTGGATATCATTTTGCGCGAAGATTCGAATTGAATTTACCCAATCAGCCCAATAGTTTAAATGGGATAAGTGCTGGTTTTGGATTTCCCTATAAACGCATGCAATTTCAGTATGGAACTGGTTTTTTTCAAAAGAACAATTACCACCATTTTACTTTGCAATACGCATTAAAACAGAAATAGTAAAGGCTGAATGTGACTTCAGCCTTTATGTTATTCGAACTTTTATAAAAATTATTGTTGCTTCTTTGGCATCACCGCTTTAGGTTTAATAGCAGGTGTAGTTGCTTGTTTAGGTTCTGTTGTTGGCTTCTTAGGTACAACTGGTTCATTATTGGATAATAAACTATAATCAGATTCAGCTTCTATTGCTTCTGCATCCTGGTCTGGCACTGTTAAATCAATACTTGAATCTTTGCCTACAAAATTGACATTAAAGTCGGTGGTTAAATTATCAGGTTTTATAAAACTAGCGTTTCTATCTAAATTACAAGCGGGGTCGTTTGCAACCTTATTCATGAAATAAGCCCAGATAGGTAAGGAGCCATGTGCACCTTGTCCAAAATAGTTATCTGTAAATCGAATATAACGATCGTCCGCGCCAACCCAAGCACCAGCAAGAATTTGAGGGGTATAGCCCATAAACCATAAGTCGCTATTATCATTCGTAGTACCTGTCTTACCCGCTACGGATTGTGTACCAATGTCAAATGAATACATGCTTCGTCCTGTTCCTTTAGATATTACGCCCTCCATCATACTCACCATAGAGTAGGCAGTTAATTCACTAATCACTTTTCTTCTTTGTGGTGAGAAGCTTTCAAGTACATTACCATTCTTATCTTCGATACGATTGATGAAGAATGGTTGTGCATTGTACCCGCCACCAGGGAACATCGTATACGCTTGTACCATTTCAAATAAGGATACTTCACATGCACCTAATGCGATGGATGGATAGGCTGGAATATCAGCTTGGATATTGGTCTTCTTTAAATAAGCAACTAGTTCTTTTGCAGCTTCATTGCCGTCTCCATTGATTTGTTTCATGATATAGGCAGTCGCACAGTTTCTGGATTCTGCCAATGCTTGTGCCATAGGCATAGACTGCCCAGTACAAGACTTAGGGGTATTGGGTACCATGCCATATCCTTCAAAATTCTGTTGTTGATCTTGTACGATGCTAAATGGTGTAAATCCAGCTTTCTCAATAGCTAAAGAATAAAGTAATGGCTTCATGGTAGAACCTACTTGTCTTCTTGTATTAATATTGACATGGTCGTATTTGAAGGTTTTAAAGTCTATACCGCCCACCCATGCTTTTACTTCACCCGTAAATGGATCAACCGCTAAGAAGCCAGTTTGTAGCATTTGCTTATGGTACTTTAATGAATCCAATGGCGTCATGATAGTGTCAATGAATCTATTTTTATTCCAAGCAAATACACGCATTGGTAAAGTCTCGTCAAAGGATTTTCTAATTTCTGTCTCTTCCACATCCTCACGTTTCATATTTCTCCAGCGATCTGTTTGTTTGATCGCTAGTTCTAATTGATTATTAAAATCTTTCCATACAGAACCTGTTTTGATATTGGCTTGTTTATTAAACTCTTTTTGCAAGTAAGCCATATGTCTCGCAACAGCTTCCTCTGCGTACAATTGCATTCTTGGGTTAATGGTGGTATAAATTTTTAAACCATCTCTGTATAAATTATATGCGTCACCATTGTTCTTCTTATGCTCCTTACACCATTTTTTCATGTACTCGCCAAGGTAACTTCTAAAATAGGGGCCTAGCCCATTATTTTCATCCAACTTCTTGAAATTGGTTACCAATGGTAATGCTTTTAATTGTGCTGCTTGTTCGTCGGTGATGTATTTCTGACCAGCCATTCTATTCAATACTAGGTTCCTTCTTTCAAGTGCCAATTTAGGATTCCTATTAGGATTGTATTTAGTAGGAGCATTGATCATGCCAATTAGCAAAGCTGCTTCTTCGATGGTTAAACGATCTGGTTCTTTTTGAAAAAAAGATCTTGAGGCATTGCTTACACCAAATAAATTCTCACTAAAAGGTACCGTGTTTAAGTACAATGTAATAATCTCTTGCTTAGTGAAATTGCGTTCCAATTTAATGGCAATGATACTCTCTTTAATTTTTTGGATGATTCTCAAGAGTTTGTTCTTGGTTCCCCAGTTATCAGTAAACAAGTTTTTTGCAGTCTGCATAGTAATGGTAGACGCGCCACCTTGACTACCAAGAAAGGCAACAGCTCTTAAAAGTCCCTCTCCATCAATACCATAATGGTCATAAAATCTTTTATCTTCAGTGGCCACCAATGCTTGTAATAAGTAGGGGCTGATATCTCTGTATTTTACACTAATTCTGTCTTCTAAATAAAACTTGCCCATTGGGGTTCCATCTTGCGCATACACTTGACTAGCCAAAGAGGCAGTCGGGTTTTCAATATCATCCAAATCGGGCATATCACCAATCCATCCAAAATTGAGCATTAGAATAAATAGTAAAAAAACACCTGCTGTAATGAGGTAATACTTCCAGAAGCGCCTTGCCCAATTACTAGGTCCCTTTTTGATTGCTGTTGCTGTTGTTTTATTTTCTGAATTCACTTTTTACCCTTTAAGGTTTAAAATTATAATTTGATTTGTCTCGTTTGTATTGATCTAGTTGCTCCTGGTTATTAATCAGAATGATATTTGACTTCCCAATCAAAGTTAAGTCGTATTGTTTCTTAGCAATGAACGAAATAATTTCAGTGCTTAATCTAGGTTTAATTTTATTGATATACGTTAAGCCTTCATTTGCATTTGTAAATGGCCCAATCCATACAATATGGCTTTGGTCTGAAAACTGAACAAAAGTAACTGCAAGGTTTAGTTTTTTGAATTCTTCAGCATGGACATCTTTCAACGCATTTTGAATTTCTTTTACAAATACAGGAGCAACATTAAAAGTTTGTAATGCAAGATAATGTTGCTCTAAACTGTCATTGGTGAATACCAATTGAGCAGATGCCGTCTCAGTATTAACAGTGTCTTTTGATAGCTTATTTGTAGCTTTAGTTTCTGTTTTTTCATTTTTTGTCAAGCTGCTATCTTTCTTTATAGATTGCGCAGGGCCTTTACTTTGAACAATAGCTTCTTCGTCAACTATAACCGGCTTAGTTGATTTTACTATTTTCAATGCTGCTAAATAGGCCTCGGTTGCTTTTCTGTTGTTGATCTCATTGATAATATTTTTGGCTCTTGCCTTGATTGACTCGCTTTTGTTTTGTGCAATCAATTCATTTAGCAATGCTATTGCTAAACTGTCCTTGCCTAGCTGAGCGTTCATTTTTACTTTTAAAAACTGATAGGGGGTATTCCACTTAGTGCCCTTGAATTGTGTTTGCGCTTGATCTATTTGAGCGCTAAATTGATCCCAGTCTCCAATTTGTGCAAGAAAGTAGGCTGCTTTATAGGCTTCAGTGCTATTTTTATCTAAGCGATCAAGATTTTCTTTAGCTTTCTTTTTTTGTACATAAGTTCCCTCAGGAAATTGATTGGTAATGATTTGAATGATGCTATCAGATTTACTTGATTGACCAATATGCGTATATTGGCTTGCTACATCAAGCAATGCACTTTCTGTAGCAACTGGCTCTATATTTTTTTGAATCAACGCTTGGTACCTTGGCAATGCTTTTTCAAAATCGTTAAGTTCGTATAGAAATATTTTTGCAATAGATAAAGTATGTTTATTCCAAATTGCATCGGATTGATTTAAGTCTGATTTTGTCTGAATCAATTTGATTCTAAGCTCATCGCTGCTGTCCTTATGTTGAATCTCTTTTTTGTTTTTCCCAAGGATTAGTGGGGTAGTCAACGGAGCCTTGTTATTAATACTATCTGAATTCAGATTTACAGTGTTGCTTCTGGTTAATTGAATATTTGTCTTTCTACGCCAGTTGTCAACGTTAGGTCTGTCTCCCCATTTTTTGATGAAATTAGTAGCGCCCATGCTTACATTCTGGGCATTATCAAAATAGAAGTCCGATTTATTTGTTTGTTTTGCTGTGTTGTTGTTTGTAAAAGCGTTACTAAAACTGTACCCAGGGTTATTGTTTTTATTGATAGTGGCAATATTTTCAGATTCAGCTGTTTTCTTGTTTGGGTCAGTCAATAAATCCTTATTTTTCGCGGTAATTTGTGCAGCTCTTTTTTGCCACTGAACTGCAATTCGTTCTTGGTCTTTTTTTGGGGCTGCATAAATCATTTGTAAACTATCTTCATTTGCTATCATTTCATCTAAACTAGCGATTTGGCCAATCCATTTTTTCCTTAAAGTGATTTGTTCATAATTAGGATGACTTTTAATTACATCATTCAAATTGTCATAGGCAATTTTAGCTATTGAATAATGATCTTCATTATAATTTAATGCGCCTAATTGGATCAGTGCTTTTTGTTTAAGTTTAGCATTCTTTTCATTTTTCTGAATGGAGTAGATTAGCCACTGATTTGCTTTTATTTTTGCCTGATTGCGTAAAGCAAGTTGTGCCATTTCATAATAAACGATATCAGCAAAAGGGCTATACTTGTCTTTCTTTAACATACGCTCCAATGCGTTGGCTAAACTTTCCCATGATTTTTGTCCTTTATTCGCTTCAATACTTGCCATATAAATATTGGCATAAACAGCAATGATTGGATTGGAAGCGATAGCGCCAGCTTTTCTGTACCAATTGTAAGCAAGGTCTACTTTTTGCTCCTTTTCATAAAGTTGTGCAATGAGGTATGACCATCTTGATTTGGTCAGCAGGTCTTTTGCATTGTCTAAACCTTTAATCAAATAACTTGCTGCACTGTCATTGATGCCTGATAAGTAATAGCCATATGCCAATTGTTCGTATAAAAAAGGATGTAAACGTTTTGGAAAACCAGCATCCGTTTTAAGTAGTTGCAATAAACTGATGCCCTCATTCAATTCACCGGCTTCAAAATAATTCCTTGCTTGCCAGATCATACTTTCGTTTCTAACATTTTTATTTTCCCATGCTCGATTATCTTCTGCAGAGGCAATACTGAATTTGCCTGATTTATTTAGATTGCTTCCGATAGGTTGATTGGCACCTTCTTCCTTATCATAAAATGAATAATTAATGAACTGTAAAATGCTTGCAGCAGTATCAAAGTTTTTATGATATAAATAGGCCTTGGCTAATAATAAATAGGCGTCATCTACATAATTACTTCTAAGATCGTGTAAAACAATATTTGCGTTGCATCGATAGATAATTGAATCAATAGATTCTTTTGCAGTGATGCTTAGGTCGTAATCATAAAAAGGGAGTAATTCGGTATAATCATCTTCGTGAATAGATCTTGCTTTTTGGATAATTTCGTCTAGTGTTACTTCTGCATTGAATAAATAATTGAATTGAGATACCGTATTTTGATAAGCTCGTCGGCCAAGTGTATATTTCTTATTTAATAATCTTTCGTAAGGCAGCGGTTTGTCTATTTCATTGATGCCTGTTTTTTCGATCAATGAATTAGTTTTTTTATTTAATCCGTCTTTTGCTGTTTCAATTTTTTTATTAAAGAATTGATTGATTTTTTTCTGATTACTGTCTAGGAATTGGTTTGCTTTTTTAACCAGCTTAGAATTATTAATATCTAAGATGGATTTAGTTGTATCCTGGGCATAAGTTTGACTGCTCCATAGGAACAGAAAGCCCATTGCTGTCAGGCAAATGATGCGCTTAAACTGAGGATAAATACATTCTGGTACCATAGGGTTAAAAACGCCTTAAAAATACGGCATATTCTGTTTAAATAAAGCAAAGGTTGTACCTTTATACAGATTCAAGATTATGGCAAACTTAGATATTAACAATACTTTTAAGCGTAGGAGCAGTACTTATCGTTTGGTCGTGACCAACGATGACACTTATGATGAGGTGATTGCATTTAGGTTATCCAGGAAATCAGTCTATTTGGGCTTTAGTATTGCATTTATGTTTTTAGTTGGATTGACCATTGCATTGATCGCTTTTACACCTTTGAAATATTATATCCCAGGATACGGAACTAAGGAAAGTAGATCGGCATTAGAATTGCTTAAAATAAGAACCGATTCTTTAGAACAAGCTGTTCATTTTAAAGAACAATATATAGAGGGTATCAAAAAAGTTTTATCTGAAGGTAATCCACAACAATTAGATACGATTCCTCTAACACTTCCAGAAAGTTTACCCTCATTAGACTAATAGTTTAAGGTGAAAAAAAATAGTTATTCAAACATTCAATGGGCCAAATTTGCTGGACTTGCAAGTCAGTGGGCAGTTGCTTTAACGCTTTTAATTTTCCTTGGTAAGTATATTGATCAAAAAATGAACAGGGTAGAGCCACTTTTTTTGTGGGTACTACCTTCATTATTTATTGTACTTTCATTGTTCAAAATTGTGAGAGATACACAGATAAAATCAAAAAAATAGATGAATTTATATTTTCAAAAAAGTTTCCGTCCTGTATTTGCCTTGTTTTTCGCTGTGCTTGCCTTGGTATTCATACAACAAAAGATGGCCATTCAGTTACCAATCAATGGCATGTTCATTATAGCGGTAAATGGGATGTTATTTTCAATGGCTTTATTTAATTTCAAAAGGGTGAGTCAGGTAGATGTAAAGAACCCCAATGCCATGGTTCGTTCTGTGATGACTGGAACAATGTTAAAATTTATTGTATTTGGAGGTGCCGCATTATGGTATGCAACTCAAAAAAAAGCACCAATTGGTACCAATAATTTATTTATTGCAATGGGGTTGTATCTTTTGTATACATGGATAGAAATTGGTTGGACTAAAAGTAAAAAAGACGCATAAATTTAATCGATTGGCTAAAGTTGAACATCCGCTTCAGGCACTTAAGGCCTACTTACCAGAAGGTGCATTTGAGCCTGTCTTAGCATTGATACATCGATATAAAGTTCATCTTACTGTAACCAAAGCAAGGAAATCTGTACTAGGAGATTACCGTCATCCTGTGAAGGGTGCGAATCATAAAATTTCTGTCAATGGGAATTTGAATCCATTTGAATTCTTGATCACACTTTTACACGAATTAGGTCATTTGCTTTGTTATGAAGAACACAAAAACAGGGTAGAGCCTCATGGGAAAGAATGGAAGTATCTTTATGGTTTATTACTAGCAGATTTTATACAGCGAGATATTTTTCCAAATGATATCAAGAAATCTCTTCAAAAGACGGTAATGAATCCAGCAGCAACAGCAAACGGAGAAACGGCACTGTTATTGGTTTTGAGGAAGTATGATATGGTCAAAAAGGAGGGGATGGCCTTTGTGGCACATTTGCCAGAAGGGGCTTTATTTGAAACCGAAAAAGGTAAGCTGTTTAAAAAAATTAAGAAACGTCGAATTCGAATTGAATGTGTGGAAGTCTCCACAGGACATGTCTATTCATTTAGTGGATTATCAGAGGTAAGAATAGTGCACGGATAATACAAATCCCAAAAATTCAAAGCATTGGGCGGATGAATTAAAACAAAAAACCCAACGAACTCGTTGGGTTTTTAAAATCATTAGAGGACAATTCAAAGCCCAAAAATTCAAAGAATTGGGCGTATGAATTATCAAGCGACAGCTTGCTTCACTAAGTCAGCAGCTTCGCTCAATAAGATAGCAGATTGTACTTTCAATCCACTCTCATCAATTAATTTCTTAGCTTCTACCGCATTGGTTCCTTGTAAACGTACAATGATAGGAATGTCGATATTACCTAATTTATTGAATGCTTCAATCACACCAGCAGCCACACGATCGCAACGAACGATACCGCCAAAGATGTTAATTAAAATAGCTTTTACGTTTGGATCTTTCATGATGATTCTGAAACCAGCTTCCACTGTTTGTGCATTAGCAGAACCTCCTACGTCTAAGAAGTTAGCTGGCTCACCACCACTTAACTTAATCATGTCCATTGTCGCCATTGCTAAACCAGCACCGTTAACCATACAGCCAACGTTACCGTCTAACTTCACAAAGTTCAAATTGAATTCACCTGCTTCAACTTCTGTTGGATCTTCTTCGGTAACATCTCTCATTGCTAATAAATCTGGATGACGCATTAATGCGCTATCATCAATATTCATTTTACAATCTACTGCAATGATTTTGTCATCAGCAGTTTTGAATAATGGGTTAATCTCTAGCATACCGCAATCTAATCCTACGTATGCGTTGTATAAATTAGTGACAAATTTTACGCAGTTTTTGAATGCTTCGCCACTTAATCCTAAGTTGAAGGCGATTTTTCTTGCTTGGAAACCTTGTAAGCCACCACCTGGGTGAACCCACTCTTTAAATATTTTATCAGGTGTGTTATGTGCAACTTCTTCGATATCCATTCCACCTTCAGTGCTATACATCACTACATTCATGCCTTTTGCGCGATCTAAAAGGATAGATAAATAGAGTTCCTTAGTTGGCTGTGGACCGTCATAATAAACGTCTTGAGCGACTAATATTTTGCTAACTAATTTACCAGCTGGGCCAGTTTGAATGGTTACCAAAGTGCCACCAAGTATATTTTTTGCAAAGTTTTCGATGTCCTCTGCAGATTTACCAACTGCTACACCTCTTTGTTCTGATCCATTAATTTTACCCTTACCACGACCACCTGCGTGTATTTGAGCTTTAACTACAGCAAATTTGTTGTTCGTTTCTGTGGCAATTTTTTGGTAAGCAGCTACTGCATCTTTTACGTTTTCAACAGCTACACCTTCTTGAACAGGAACATTGTACCTTTTAAGCAATTCTTTTGCTTGATATTCATGCAGGTTCATATTGTTAGGAATTTTGGCGAAGATAATAGATAATGTGCAGATTATGAGGGGGAAATTGATTGAAAAATATATTTTGTTGTTTAAACATTGATTTGTAATTTTGAAACTTGAATACCTTGCACTAAACAAATAGCTAAGTCTTTTGTTATAGTAATTGGTAAAAACATTATTAAAACCTAAAACAACAAATATGAAAAAAATCATTCTTTCTTCGGCTTTTGCATTAGCAACGGTGGTATTGTTCTCTTTTAACACCCCAACCTCTACAAAACAAGTTGAAACATTTACAGTAACAGCTCAAAAGAGTAGAGTAGATTTCACAGGTTCTAAAAAGAACGATTTCCATACTGGTTCAATCCCAGTAAAATCTGGTACCGTTAAAATTGATGCAGGTAAATTAGTTGGTGGATCATTTGTAGTAGATGTTGCTGCTATGAAAGTAACAGATGCAGCAGGTGACAAGTTATTGGGTCATTTAACAACTGCAGACTTTTTTGACGTTGCTAAATTTGGTGAAGCTACATTTAACATCAGTTCTGTAAAATATACGACTGCTGATAAGGCAACTTTAACAGGTGCGGTTACATTAAAGGGTATTACAAAAGAAATTAGTTTTGAAGCAATTATCAGAAGTGCTGACGAAAAAGGATTCTTTGCAGAAGCATTTTTCCCATTGGATAGAACTTTATTCGGCATGAACTACGGAGTAGGTGCAATTGATAGTCAAGTTCAATTAGCTGTGCATATTTATGCGTCTAAGTAATGACATAATAGAAATTGAGATGCACCTTGTGCATCTCAATTAAAGCATTCAAAAAATTCGTATAAAAAAAAGAACCCCTAAATAAAAATTAGGGGTTCTTTTTTGCCTTTCGGCTATACTCATTTTTTGAAATTTCTATTTTGGAATAATTTCCTAAATGTCGTAACGCTCTTTCAGTATATGTAAATGGTGTAGCGCATGACCAAAAATGATGAATCCCAAAGCATTCACAGTGATATCATGGCCATTGCAATTTCCTTTTGTCTTTAACTGATCTGGTGTAAATGAAGCAAACAATAAATTGGTTGCTTGTCTTACCGTTCTCCATTCAATCAGCATGTCTTTCCAATTGCGGTGACTTGCGTCTCCATTTGCTGCATAGGTATTTTCATCAAAACCAGGCAAGGCAGTTTTATCTTGTCTTGCGATAGCAAGTGCACGATAAGCAAAAATTCTTTCTGTATCAATTACGTGTTGGAACATTTGTTGGATAGTCCATTTTTCTGGGCCATAGGCATACTTAATTTTTTCTGGTGGAATCGCATTCCATGAATCAACTAGTCTGTCGTGGTATTGTTTTACAAGAATCTCATAATCTTTACCACTCGTATAATTGATATAGGTTTGATAAAATGGAGCATACTCTGTTGTACTTGGTCTGGACATGTATTGGTGTTATTTTTTATTTTTATTGGATTGAAACTTCATTGCGTTTTGGATACATAATGCAGCATTGATGATGCCACCTTCTGCACTCATCTCATTGAGTTTTTTTACTTGGTCTTTTTGTGGAATAGGGAATAAGGTATTTGCGTCTTGTGGTTTCCAACAACTTTGCAATAGAATAGTTTTTACTTCAACGGCGCTTAACTTTGGAAAATAAGATCTGATTAATGCTGCAATATGGCTTAAGATGGGTGCAGACATACTAGTGCCATTTAAAAAGCCATAATTTTGATTCGGCAAGCTTGAATATATTTTGTTACCAGGGCTCAATACATCTACTATCTGATTTCCGTAATTACTAAAGTCAGTTAAGATACTTTCTGCTATGATTGGATCACTGCTTGCGCCAACAGTAATCAGGTTATTCGCTTTATCTTTAAAAACCGTTGAATAGGGGTTGGGATAAACTGATTTGACATTTAAATCATAAGATTCATTACCTGCAGAATGAATGATCAGCACATCATTTGATGCTGCATACCTGATAGCGCTATCTACCCATGGTTGTTCTGGTGAAAATGATTTGCCAAAACTCATGTTGATAATTTTGGCTCCATTATTGACCGCGTATCGTATTCCTAAAGCAACATCCTTATCATATTCGTCGCCATCTGGAACCACTCTTACTCCCATGATTTTGATGGGATTAATAAATGTAGCATTGGAAACAATGGTATCAACAATGCCAGCAGCCAAACCTGCTACATGTGTTCCATGTTTCGCATTTGGCCCAGTGATATTGTTATTGCCATAGTATTGATCCTTGAAATTTTCGTATTGGTCTTGAATGATATTTTTTCTAAGGTCTTCTGGCGCATTTTCTAATGAAATGGCTGATTGTTCTTTCCCTGATATATATTCATTTAAATCATCCAAAATAGATTGATGACCATTTGATTTATCAATACCAAGCGCTTGTAGTGTTCTTAAATAAGAAATTTTAGTGTCAGCAGTTAGTTTGCCAATGGGTTGATAGGTTTCTAATTTTTCCGCAGTAAAGTTACTATCCTCCATTTCTCTTATTAAAATAACACCCATCTTAACCACAGCGTTCCTGGCCATTTTGATGAAGGCTAAGTTGTCTGCGTCTTCATCCGTAAATATAATTTCTGCAGCAGCCTGTTGCCATATTTTATAGGACTGTTTCTTTTTTAGATCCCAGTTTGCACTGTCTAAATTATCTTGTTTAAATTCACTTTTATAGCGATGGTAGATTCTTGATTTTTCATCAGAAGCTTTATTGATATTTTGGCCAGTAGCATTGCCTAAAAAATTCCATCCATGCAGATCATCCACATACCCGTTTTTGTCGTCATCCAAATGATTGCCTGGAATTTCTTTAGTGTTGTTCCAGAGTAGGGGTTTGATTTGTTGGTGGTTGGTATCTATACCGCCGTCCAAAATGGCAATGACAATAGGGGCTGGCTTTAACTTTAAATCTATCAAAAGCCGCTGTGCCTTAAAAAGACTAACGCCATGTACGCCATCTTTTTCAAGATCTTTCCAATGCCAAAATTTTGTATCCTGTCCCCAAACAAATAGAGAACAGGTATACAAGCATAATGTAAGTGCATATTTTAACATGGCAGAAATTAAAAATCAAATTTGATACCCTGAGCCAATGGTAATTGAGTGCTCCAGTTGATGGTATTGGTTTGTCTACGCATGTATGCTTTCCATGCATCTGATCCACTTTCTCTTCCTCCACCAGTTTCTTTTTCGCCACCAAATGCACCACCAATTTCAGCTCCGCTTGTTCCGATATTTACATTTGCAATACCACAATCACTTCCTTTTGCAGATAAGAACAATTCTGATTCTCTCATATTTAAAGTCATTATCGCAGAAGACAATCCTTGAGGAACATCGTTTTGAATGGCAATTGCTTCTTCGATCGTCTTATACTTTAATAAATATAAAATTGGAGCAAAAGTTTCATGTTGTACAATTTGATATTGAGGTTTTGCCTCAGCAATACATGGTTTAACATAACAGCCACTCTCATAACCAGCACCTTCAAGAATGCCACCTTCCACTATAAAATTACCGCCCTCTTTTTTACATGCTTCAATAGATTGTACATACATTTTTACTGCATCCTTGTCAATCAATGGACCCATATGATTATTGCTATCCAATGGGTTACCAATTTTAATTTGTTGATAAGCCTTTACTAATTTTTCTACAAATTGATCATAGATTTTTTCATGAATGATCAATCGTCTTGTGCTAGTACATCTTTGTCCTGCTGTACCTACAGCTCCAAACACTGCGCCAATCAACGACATATCTAAATCGGCATGTTCTGTAATAATTATGGCATTGTTTCCGCCTAATTCTAAAATTGTTTTACCTAATCGTCCTGCTACTTCTTTGTTTAATTCCTTACCCATACGTGTTGAACCAGTGGCAGAAACCAAAGGGATTCTTGTATCCTTACTCATCCATTCGCCAACCTCACGTCCGCCTTGTATTAAATTATTCACGCCTTCTGGTACATCATTTTCTGCGAATACTTTTTCTACAATCTTTTGTATTGCATTTCCACATAATGGTGTTTTTTCACTCGGCTTCCATACTGTAACATTGCCACATACCCATGCCAATGCCGCGTTCCAACTCCAAACAGCAACAGGGAAATTGAAGGCAGAAATGATTCCAACGATACCCATTGGATGCCATTGTTCATACATTCTATGGGAAGGTCTTTCGCTGTGCATTGTTAAGCCATAAAGTTGTCTTGACAATCCCACTGCAAAATCACAGATATCAATCATTTCTTGTACTTCTCCTAATCCTTCTTGTAAACTCTTTCCCATTTCATAACTCACCAATTGGCCTAATGCGTCCTTGTCTTTTCTCAATGCTTCGCCTAATTGTCTTACGACTTCACCTCTTTTAGGTGCTGGCCAATTACGCCACTGCAAAAATGCATTTTGTGCCGTTTCAATCACTTGTTCATATGCAGCTTTATCAGTCATTGTGACTGCCCCAATTAATTGATTGTCTACGGGAGAAAATGACAAGATCAATTCGCCTTTACTTTTAATCCATGCTGCACCTGTAGAAGTACCTTCGTTTTCTTTTTGAATCTGTAATTGTTGTAAAAATTGCATTGTTATTTTTTTATTTTTTCAATAATATTCGTCGTGGAAAATCCTTCCACAATAGGGTTGATAATTACTTTTCCGCCATTTGCAATCACTTCTTTTGCGCCAATGATGGTATCAATGGTATAATCTCCGCCCTTGACCAATACATCTGGCAAGAGGGTTTGAATAAGATTGAGTGGGGTATCTTCTTCAAATACCACAACAGCATCAACCAATACTAAATTGGCCAACACAGCGGCTCTGCTTGATGTGGAATTGATTGGTCGTTCTGGGCCCTTAAGTCTTTTTACACTTGCGTCACTATTTAAGCCAACCAATAAATAGTCTGCTTCCTTAGCAGTCTGTGCCAAGGAAAACAAATGACCAGGATGTAAAATATCAAAACAACCATTTGTAAATGCGACTGTCTTTCCTGTGATTTTGCAAGCTTGTATGAATGCTTTTGCTTGTTCTAGGGTCATGATTTTTTTCTCTATCTTTTCAACTGCACGCATCTTATTTTGCTTGTTTATTGATTATAGGTAATAAAATTAAACTTATTCCACCCAACACAATGACAATTAAGAATTGTGAAAACCATTGTAAAGTGCCATTGGCTAGTCCCAATGTGTAGTCTACACCATTTAGTTCCAAGACTTTTGCCATAAAATAGGCATAAGCTCCAATGCCGCCTGGAGTAAGGATCATACCAATGCTTGCATAGGCTAAGCAACTTATTGCTGTCGCAAAACTACTCTCAGTGCCTGCTGTGGCATACAATCCTACATAAGTCGCTAACAAATACAAAAACCAAATCCCGAAAGAGTAGAGGAAGAATAAATTATGTTGTTTTAATTTAGTAGCACTGATTACCCCTTCCCAAATTCCACTAATGATTTGTTTGATGGAAGCAACCATCTTTGGGATACGTTTTCTAAGTATGAAAAATAATGCAATAACTAAAACACTCATTCCCACCAATACATAGAGCTTCCAATTGCTATCACTTGAATTAACCACCGGCGCAGCAGTTTGGTTTTTTAGTTGATTCCAACCTGCTTCTATGACATTGAATTGCAAACCTAGTGCCATTAAAAATACAAGGCCAAGACTGATCACATCAAATGCTCTTTCTGCCACAATTGTTCCTACAATTTTCTCGGCAGGCACTTTCTCATATTTCGCTAATAAAGTACATTTTAAAACTTCTCCGAGACGTGGGATGGCTAAGTTGGCTAAATAACCAATTAGGACGGCAAGGTAGGTATTCATGATACTTGGTTTATATCCTAAAGGCTCCATAATTAAACGCCATCTTAAGGCACGTAAAAAATGGGATAATCCAAGTATGATAAAGACGGGGAATACGATCCAAAGTTTAGAATGCTTGAGTGCGAGGGTGAATTTTGACCATTCTTCGGCCGGAATTTGATGTAAACTCCACCATATCAAGGCGATACCTAATAGAAAAAAGAACCCAATTTTAAGAAACTTTCCCATTTTTGTAAGGTTTCGGTTGCCCCGCAATTTACAACCAAATGTCTAGAATACCCCTGATAAAGCCCTAATTGTTCGCCTTTTTTAGGGTTTTATAAAGTCCTTTAAAATCCGTACCTTTGCCAACTCGTAGAGGGTAATTAGTTAAACTTTAAAAGGAATGTCAGAAAAAAAACGAATCTTATACATCGCCACAGAAATGTCGCCTTATTTAGAGATGACAGAGTTTGCGGAGGTGATCAATAAACTCGCAATTAAAAGCAATGA
>JACCDW010599024.1_pt1 | contig 21434 bp, 15 predicted proteins | sample 7449781 | NCBI WGS metagenome assembly JACCDW01 (sample SAMN15323449, study PRJNA562643) | freshwater metagenome | isolation source: river surface water | place: USA:Blue River Watershed | collected 2017-08-18
CTTCGCCATCTTCTTCCCCTCCTTCTTCTTCCACCGGCTCAATCTCATGTTCGGTCAGGGAAAAACGGATCACATTGTCCACATTGTCAGGAAGCGCCGAGTGGACATCCATGTTCTCAATCATAATGTAATGTGCAGCGGTTCCGTACTTAAAGAAAAAATCCCCGCGCATGCGAATGAGATCCTTCACGTCATCGGTCATCACCTCCGCATAGGCACCCTCATATTGTGCACCCATGTCCAGTTCCACATATTCCAGGGCCGGTTCAATGGAATCATACGCCACGGAGTATTTTTTGAAATTCCCAGGGGTGAGTTCAAAAATAGATGTTACTAGATAAACGACCATATCTACTATTGAACTATGTAATTATAAGCGAGCAGCGCAGACACACCCGCCGCCATCTGTACAAAGATATACCACATCATTTCAGCAAAAGCAAGAGAGCCGGAAAAATACATTGCTGCAGTGATGGCGGGGTTCACAAGTCCACCACTCAGATTCCCTATCATGAGAACAATGAAGGTCAGAGTGAGGCCCAGAATTAGGGGGTTGCCGCCAGAGGCAAACACCATGAAGACAAGCAGGAAAGTACCGAGGAACTCAAAGAGAAGTTTCATGGAAAGCATTATAGGAGTTGCTTATTCTATTTGATGGGTGGGAAGAAATTAATAGACTTCATTTTCACGTGAAGTCATACGATTTCGGCGCGATTTTCGTTTTGATGGACCTCTTTTTGTTTTCTTACCATTTGTTTTATTTACATTATTTCTTCCTCTTTTTGTTCCTCTGCTTATTGGACCAGCAGGAGAGCTTTTCACACTATCCTCTTCTACTCTATATGGAAACATATGTATATAGTTCATACTAATTATATCTTTTATAGAAGGATAAATAACATCATCAAAGAAAAATAAAGGTGTGCGCTCATTTATTTCCTCTAATGGTGCACCGGATTCAGCATATCCATGTTGAATACTTTCTACTGTTTTGTTCGTATCATAGAGTTTACGTTTTGCATTTCCAATCTTACTCACATTTTTATTTACATTCAATCGGCGTAATCCAGACTCGGCAGGATTTCCCTTGAAATGATTATAAAATTTGAAACAAAGATGAAATTCTCTATCTTTATCTGTATCCTCATTCACAGCACCTTCTATAGTGCTTGCTATGGTATCTACTCTTCTCTTTGAATGTGTATTACTATAAATTGCAAAATGAATCTTCACGCCGGCATCTAAAATCTCCTTTAAAAAAGGAATCACTGTAGGACGTAAATAAAAAATATCACCGTTTTTTGTTTTTTTCCAATGCGCTAGCGTTTCATCCATATCAAATACCATCCATGCTTCTTTTTTCTCGCCTACGCGTTCTATAATCGTTTTTGCAAGAGAATGACTAAATTCAGCCATTAGGCTCTATCTATAGGGGGTTGTTTTTTATATTCACGCCTCCAACTCTTCACTCCAGGCCAGGTCTTCGTCTTCCCCATCTTCTGCCCCCTCCCCATCCTCTTCATCCAACACATCCAATGTCTCTAAATACTTACTATAGTGCTTGTCCATGGGTTTCATTTCACCCTCCGTAATGAGCCGGCTCGTAATACACATACTCTCCAACTCCTGAAGGAACAACTTAGATGCATACGGGATTTGTACGTGTGCGAAATCCGTCGTATTGGCACACCGCGCACACGTCATCATATGCTCCTTCGGATTTGCCACTGCCAACATCCCACACCGACGACACACTGTACACGGGAACATGTCACTGCATTCCATGAACCGCTCCTTCGTAAACTCGGCTACACCATGGGCCGCCACACAATCTCGCTCCATCTCTCCAAAGCGCAGTCCCCCCTCACGCGCACGCCCTTCCGCCGGCTGACGCGTTAGCATTACCAGCGGCCCAGAGGCACGACTATGAATCTTGTCCTGCGAACAATGACGCAGACGCTGATAGAAACAAGGACCCATAAACACCTTGATTTCCTGCATACGACCGGTCATTCCATTATAGAGAATTTCATTGGAATACGGCTCCAGGCCATACTGGTTCTGCAATACATCCCCAATCTGTTCTGCCGACACCGCCGAGTTGAACGGACTCCCATCTCCCACCGCGCCGGCCTCGCAACACAGCTTGCCGAGCAGCGTCTCCAGGAGCTGGGCGATTGTCATACGCGACGGAATGGCGTGGGGGTTGATAATGATGTCAGGCACAATACCAGACTGGGTCTGGGGCATGTCCTCTGGCTTCAGAATCAGACCACAGGTACCCTTCTGACCGTGGCGCGAGCTGAACTTGTCCCCCACCTCAGGGATACGGTCCTGGCGCATACGAATCTTCACAAAGGAATAGCCCTCCCCATTACGGTTCTTGAAAATCTTATCCACGTAGCCGGTCTCGTTGTTCTTCATCATACGAGATACATCGCGAAACTTCTTGGAACCCGTCGGCAGCACCATGCCCGTCGGCACACGGAGCGGCACGACCTTCCCAATCAGAATATCGTCATTGTCTACATACATCTGCTCTGGTACGAAACCGTCCTCGCCCAGCTTGTCATAATTCGCATGGCGCAACTGCTTCGTTAGCGCAACATCCGGTTTACAGAACCGCTCCTCCTCCCCAGACGACTGGTTCTTCTTCTCCTCGTCCTTGTACGTGCGGTAGAAGATGGAACGGAACAGGCCACGGTCCAGCGCCCCGCGATTAATCATAATAGAATCCTCCTGGTTATAACCGCCGTAGGTCATAATGGCCACTACAACGTTCTGTCCGTAGAGCATCTTATCCGCACCGTAATATTTCGCCATATACGGATTTACAAACGGCACTTGCGGATACGAGAGTACATGACCGAGCGCATCAAACCGTTCCCTATAGTTTAGCGCATAGACACCCATCGCCTGCTTGCCCATTGAAGACTGATAGGCATTACGAGGAGATTGATTGTGGTCTGGAAAGGGAATATTGGACGCCAGAGTCCCCAAGATGGATGACGCATGAATCTCACAGTGGGTCTGTGTTCCAGTGAGAACTTCAGGTGGATTCATCGCAATCAGTGTACCCTCCGTCTCACCAGGGTCAATGTACTCCACAAGATGCTTTCCAGACGGCGATTCCCACAGAAGAAGGGCATCCCACGACTTGAGGGACTCAATCTGTTTCAGAAGCGCAGAGTCGGCAAGTACTTCACGCAACGCCGGCGCATAATAGACCGGCCGAATGAAACGCCCTGGCTCCGTACTAATCCAGACCTCGCCAATCGCCATTTTCCACACTATAGATGTGTGAATATGGACCACACCAGCGCGCTTCGCCTTCCGCAGGTCATCCACGGCCCCCGCCGTCTCTGCGGGCGTGTAAGTGCCGACCCAGATACCATTCAAGAATACCTTTGTGAGTCCCTGCTTTTCTCCGTGGGAGGAGGCGGTAAGGGGGCGAAGAAGACCCTGGCGCTTTAGGTAGGCCGAGACCACGGCAGGGTCACTTGTAATAGACACGGAGGCCGTGCAGGCCATGTTCTTCACTACACCTACCGAATGACCTTCTGGCGTCTCACAAGGGCACACATAGGCATACGAGGCGGCATGGAGTTTACGAGGGGGAATCAGTTTCCCAGTCTTCTCAATCGGCGTGGAGCACCGGCGCATGTGCGAAATGGAGGCGAGGAAATTCAGCCGGTTCAACACCTGCGACACACCAATCTTCGTCGGTCCGCCCAGTTTCGCCGAGCCAAAATTCCCCGTCGCCAGCGACGAGCGCAGGCCCACATCAATAATCGTGGACTTGATAATCTTATAGATGTTCGCGTCATTCACGATTTCCTCGTACTTCCCTGAGGCCTTCCACGAGCCGCCATGGATTTCCTTGCTGAGCGTGGACCGAATGTCCTTCACCATCTTCCCACTGAAGTAGGTGCGGAACAGATTCGCCAGCAGGAAACCAGGCAGGTCCACGCGCTTGTTGGCATATCCATCACGGTCATCATTTACAATACGACCCGCCGATGTCCAGAGCACCTTGCGAGTCATGTAGGCCAGTAGACACGCCTTGGAGTAGGACACCGAATTCCCATCCCCTATAGTGCTTTCACAAATGTGAGGAAAGAATTCCTCCCCCAGGATGTCCTGAATCGCCAGATTCTTGGAACTCTTCAGGGCCCACGAATTCATGTGCTGACCGAGCCAGGCATACGCCTCTTCCTGTGTGCGAATGGCAGACGCCTCCGCCATGGATTCATTAAAGATTGTGTCAAAGGTGCTATCCTCATTCGCATCCCCCATAATCAGTTCCACGATTTCACGGTCCTTTTCAATACCAAAGGCACGGAAGAGAATGAAGAGCGGCACTTCCACCTTAATGCGCGGCACAGTGGCACGCAGAAGGTGAATGAGCTCATTCTTGGGATGATATACCAGCTTTACAGTGTTCGGCTTCGGCACCTGCTCATGGTTCGGCGCAATGGCCTTCACTTCTACAACTTCCACTTCCTTGCTAATATTCCGATTATTACGGAACACGAAGGGGCGGTTCTCACTCATTCGCTCTTGTGAAATGATGACGCGCTCACCGCCCTGAATGATGAAGTAGCCACCAGGGTCCTCTCCACACTCACCGAGTTCACTTGGCACCATGTACTTCTGGTCATGGAGGAGGCAGTACTTGGAGCCCACCATGACAGGGATTTTTCCCAGATGAATGTTGGGGAAGACCTGCGTCTTTGTCTGGACGATTCCATTGTTCTTGTTATCAATGAAGCTCGTACTCACCTTCACATCCACGTAAAGTGGTGAGGTATACGTTAGATTTCGCAGCCGTGCGTCATTCGGCATCATTGGCTGAATGGAGCCGTTGTTTTCAAAGATGGTCGGCTTGCGAATGCAAATGTTGTCAAATTCCATGCGGATTTCATATTCAAAGTTGGCCTTGTGGGTATACGCCGCAGGCACTTCCGTGGTTTGCCCAATCAAGACATTTGCCGCCGAAGTGCTCAGACCAGTGGCAGAGGCCAACGCAGAACGTGGGCCGGCGAGTGGCGTCTCTGGGGAGCCGCGTACAACTATAGGGTTGGCGCCTTTGATGATGTAGGGGACTTGGATTTCAAGGAACTCATTGAAACTTTCAATCTGGTGCGAAATAATCTGCCGCCCTTCCGCCTGCTTGAAGAAGAGATCAAACACGTGGCGGTGGTCAAGAGTTGCCATTTTTTCAACAGTCTAAAGTTTACTTGCGGCTGGAAATGGTGGCGCGCCTCAATTTTTTGGGGGGAGGAGGTGGCATCGCCCAAATAATGTTTTTCACAATAATAAATAGATAAGGAAACAATTCCTATAATGTCAGACCCTGAGTTCCGCGAGTTTCGTGTTTCTGCTGATTCCATGCGTCGTACTGGTGGAGCAAAGCGTACTCGTAAGAACCAACAAGCTTCTCAAGCGGGTGGAGCTGCTCCCGCATACAGTGAAGCGGGTGCCCCAGTCAGCACTATAGGTGTTGTTGCGGATGGGATGAAGGACGCCGCGACACATGGTGGCAGTGCGTATGCACAGACCGCCCAGGGAGTCACTCCTATGACCGCATCTGGGACTCTCACGAGCCAAATCATTCCGCCAATCAAGATGGCGCAAGACCCTGTTGGTGCTCCCGCATCCGTCGCCCTTGCCCAGACTCCAATGGCTGGAGGCTCTAAAGTGGAACTCCGTGGAGCAAAAACCCGTGTCGCCCTTCGTGGTCCCCGTGCACACCGCAAGAACGGTGCGCCTGCCACTGTCGGCGGGGCAAAGACCCTCAAGTCGCGCAAGATTGGCCTCGCTGTGAAGTCTATGAGCAAGAAGCTCAAGAAGGCACACAAGACCGCGAAGAAGGTGGCGTCTATGAGCATAGACTCGGTCAAGGCCGCCCTCGTCAAAGCCGGTGTTCTCAAGGGCGGCTCTAAGGCCCCTGAAGTAATGCTCCGCAAGATGTACAAAGACCTCAAAACAATGCGCAGTGGGCTGTAAAGAGGGGCAGCAATAGAAACAACAGAAACAACATAAACAAGATTCTTATATACTCCTACAGTGTAGTTTATAAGAACCGCTCTTCGCACCCACCACCAGAAAATGGTCCACTCTCAGGAATTTTACAACCAATATCAGTCCCTATACACGCACTATAGGGATATTTATGGGCCACGGGTTGCGGTGTTCCTCCAGAAAGGCAGCTTCTGGGAATTCTACGGACAACAGGACCCAGAGACCCACGCCCAGCTTAACTCCGTGAAGGAGTTCACGGATATTCTCGGTGTCCAGGTCAATTACTATCCTGGCGATGCCCCTGGGGGTCTGACCGGCCTCTTTGCCGGCGTCCCTGAGGACCGCCTGGACCGGTGGGCGGGGCGCTTGACCGGCCTCGGCTGGACGGTGGTCGTGGCGACCCAGGAGAAGAATGACCGAGGGGATGTCATCCGCCGCTCCGTCTCGCGCATCCTCTCCCCTGGAACCCATGTGGAGGCCCTGGACGGCTCCGCCGGCGCGGCCTATGTCGGTGCTTGGCACCCAGCCAGCGGCTGCTCCGTCGCCATTGATGTCGCTGGAGGGTCAATCTTCTATAGTGCATACAAAGGCTCTGCCGCCCACTTCTTCCAGGTCTACCCCCCACGAGAACTTGTCGTCTACGGTCCAGCGGACATGGATGCGGTAGCAAAAGAACTTTATCTCAAAGACGATACAGTCCTCTACAGCCGACCGGTCCTTCCACCCCATCTTCAACGCCCAGTTGCGCGCATGATATACATGGAAGGTATCTTCAAACCCAAAACAATTATTCCATTTGGTACATGGCTAGATATTGCCTCCGAGCCGGCATTGGAAACCCTTGCCTGCCTCCTTCACTGGATTGAAGACCACTATTCTAATCTTATAGTGTACCTCCCCAAGCCAACCCCCTGGCACCCCCAGGATAAAATGCGGATTATTAATAACGCCCTCCACCAACTCTCCATGCTCGGCGCCAATGGTGTGGAACGGCTCTTTAGCCGACCCTATTCCCCCCCTGGCATTCGCGCCCTCCCCTCCCTCCTATCAACCCCCCTCGCCAACGCCGCAGCCATCCGCGACCGCCACGAAAAAGTCCGCTGGCTCGCCACTGCCCCCACTAAACCGACCGTCCTCAAGGCCCTGCGGCAACTCTACGACTTTCCACGCATTCACCGTGCCATTGCACGTGGCGCCCTGAAAGCCGCCGCCGTCTACCAACTCCATATTTCCTATAGTGCACTTAAGGATCTCGCGGAAGCAACGGCCGCCGGTCCGTTCCAGGGATACACTATAGGGATTGCTGTGGCGCAATGTCTCAAACACTTGAACACGATTTTTGACCGCGAGAAGTCTCTTAAGGCACAGGAATCGCCTGCCGACTGGGGCTTCCTCAGTGAGGCGGTGGGTCCACGCACAGCGGCGGTGGAACTGGATATCCAGCGAATTCATGTAGAGGCGCACGAGTGGCTCGCTGGCATGTGCCTCGGTGCTGGCCTGGACGCACAGGCACTCGGCTACAAGGCGACTGACAAGATGACATATGTCGTACATGGAACCAAGGCGAATTTAAAACGAATTGATGAATGGGGAAAACGAGTCCGCGAAAATAATCCCTATCGTGGAGTCTTAGTGTCATTCCAAAAAAGTGGTGGAAAACTTGAACATCCCATGTTGGATACATACAATGAACGGCTGGACGCGAAGCAGGCGACACTGGCTCGGACATTCCAACATGAACTCACTGCGGCATGTATTACATACATGGAAGCGACAGCCGAACATTGGCCGGCACTGGAGTCCTGGGTCGCGGACCTAGATTGTATGTATGCCTTTGCCGCCACTGCTGACGCACAAGGATGGAATTTTCCTACAGTGCAAGATGGGGCCGCCGGTGCCGTCTCGGTGCGTGGTCTCCGCCATCCCCTCATTCAGGCCCAGGCGTCCCGTTCCCAACTCGTCAGCCACGACTTGGACCTTGGGTCAGCGCAAGCGCCTAGCCAAAAGGAACACTATAGGGGTATGCTTCTCTACGGTATTAATGCCTCGGGCAAGAGCAGCCTCATGAAGGCCCTCGGCCTCTCCGTCCTACTTGCCCAACTCGGCTCCGCTGTACCCGCCCAGTCCATGACTCTCACACCCTATAGTGCAATCTCCACTCGTATTCTCAATCAGGATAATCTCTGGGCTGGTCTTTCCTCCTTTGCCGTAGAAATGGGCGAGCTGCGGACGATTTTGACGGCTGCTGATGCGCGCACACTCGTGCTCGGCGATGAACTCTGTTCTGGCACGGAATCTGTGAGTGCAACGGCCTTAGTGGCGGCGGGTATTCAATGTTTGTTGGGGGCTGGCTCGTCCTTTATCTTGGCGACACACCTGCACGACCTGATGAAGTTGCCGGCTATTACGGAGGCGGCGGCGTTGCGAATCGCCCACTTGCGCGTTCATTATGACGCCGTGGCGGATGTACTTGTCTATGACCGGACCTTGTCCGCGGGTGCTGGGGCATCCAACTACGGTCTCACGGTAGCAAAAGCATTGCACATGCCCCCCGCTTTGTTGGAGGCGGCCTACGGGTTTCGGCGCGCCCTTCTGGGCGAGGACCCACGCGCAGGCAATTCCTATAATGCGGATGTCCTTCAGAGGGCCTGTGAAGTCTGTGGCTCGGCCCTGGCACGAGACATTGAAGTCCATCACATTCAGGAACAACATGATGCTGTGAAGAAGGCCTGGAATGCGGACGGCACAGCCCTCCACGGCCTACGCAACCTCGTCGCCGTCTGCCAACGCTGTCACGATGCTCACCACGCCGGCGCTATCACTATAGGAATGGTGAAGGATACATCGGCTGGGGCGCAGAGAGAAGTGGTTGAACATACGGCTGGTGCAGGGAGTACACATACCCATGTTCGGCAACATACCCATGTTCCAACATCGGTCCAGACCGAAGCTCTGACCCTGGGATTTACATCGGATCAGATTCTCAACATCCAAAAAGTACATGCCATGTACCCAAAACTGACATCTAAACTTCTTGCCTTCCAAATCAAGGAACTCCATGACATTGACATTACCCCTACACAAATCGCCAGCCTTAAAAAGAAGAAAGTGTTGTAAATGACATTAAATAATAATTCCTATCGTGCTACACTATAGGAATTGTTTTGGTTATTTTTATTTGATACTTCCCTCTGTATTGTGTGCTCCCGCGGAAACAGGGGGTTATAGGGGGCAGTTATGCCTCCTAGCGGAAGCGACCAGACCCACTGTACAGTGAACTGTAAGTCCCCTGCGCCGAACCAGACCCGCCCATACGAGGGGCAAACATCTGGGCCTGTTGCTGGGCCATACGAGCCTCCGCCGCAGCACGTGCCGCCTCCTCCTCCTTACGCGCACGCTCATCCGCCTTAATACGCTCATATTCGGTTACAACATCTGGTGCAATTTTGAAGAGCGCAGTAAGAAGATATGTATTTTCCAGCTTTAGTTCATCAATCTGACGCTGGAGCTTATTAATTTCATTACGAACTGGATTCATACCCTGGTAACCAATACCACCGCCGTTCAGTACAGAACTCATTTTCTATCTATGCCGGTGTGGAATACACACGCACAACTGAACGCGCGCCTATACAACCCCCTTCACTCAATAAAATTGACCCCACGCCGCCAGACCAACAAAACCTAAACCCTATAGTGCAAACCACAAGTAGAAGTACACGGGAACTCTCATAAAATGATTATTCCAATCCGTTGCATGAATTGTGGAAATGTGATTGCCGATAAATGGCGCATCTATCAGGCCGAGGTATCACGTCGTAAACAAGAGGCCGGCATGAATACAAGTACAGGTCCTATTATGATTGATGGTAGTGTTTCGCCCGACACTGGAAAAATTCCCGAAACCATTGAGAATAGTGTTCTTAAAGAGCTCGGTTTTACTCGCTATTGCTGCAAGAAACACTTCCTTACCCATCGCGACCTTACCGAAGTCATTTCGTAGAGCCGCGATTTCTCCCATGTTCTAAACAGGAATAGGATACCTTTAGAAAATGGAATTTTTTTTACCAAGTCTGCTCGTTATTCTCGTAGGTACACTCATTGCATTCTTTATAGTGCCAAAATTTAGCCCATTCATTCTTGCGATTCTCAGTGTCGCGCTTCTGGCCTTCGGTATTTACCACCACTACAAGCTCTTCGGTTATGAATACAAGTACAGTACATGGTTGGACCAGTTCAAACCATATGCAGGTATTGTAATGATTGGCCTTATTGTTCTCATTTCGGTGTTTTATTTAATTGGTCTCTTCGGCGCAGGTAAACCAGCAGCACCCGCTATTAATAATGCCGTTATGGAAAATCTCCCGTCGGCTGAAAGCGCAACCAATATGCTCACTGAAGGAATTAATAATACGATGCGTGCTATGAATAATATGATTAACGGCAAGAACAACGGCAAGAAGAATAATGGGGGGCTTATTGAAAATATTACCAACTCCGCCGTGGAAACATTCTCCAATGTAAAGAGCCTCTTAGAACCTGCTCCGAACGCTGCCAAGGGAAACACTATAGGGAATAATCGTGGGAATGTACTGAAATAAGACACCGTCCTGGTGGGCACAGTCCTAGTATAATAACTTCCTCTAAAAACGCTCCCCCCTATAACAGGAATATGGCTGTAAAGTCCCGAAAAGTTGCCCGTAGTAAAACGGCACGCCGTTATGTAAAAACTCGTCGTGGTTCTAAGAAGCCATGCGAAAACATGGGCCTTCCTGAAATCCGGCGGGGCCTCCAATACATTGAGTCCTATGCCCAAATGGCCCTCAAAAAGACCGACGATATGCGCGCCGCCGCTGCCGATTTTGCACGTGAATGGTACGCCGTCTTCAATAAACGCCTGGAACTCGCCGATGCCGAGGAGTACTTAAAGCATGCGACGGAATTTGCATCGGCCCCAAAGGCCAAAGGCAAGCAACGCGGTGGTGTCGCCCCTGTGGACTACCAGCTCCGCGCCGGCGAACTCCCGCCCTATGGCACATTCCTGCCATATGTCTCAAACGGCTTCGGTATCAGTATCCCTGAAATGAGCTCCTCCGCCCTTTGCGCCGCCGGCGGCACACCCGCCGTCATGCCCTACCCTGATACCGGCTCCAACCGTATGCGCGGAGGTTCAGGCGCAGCCGCCAGTCGTAAGAAACAACGTGGCGCCGGTTTTCTCAATACTCTCACACAAATCTTCACCCATCCCGCCCCATTTAATCCCACATCTGTTATGACCGATGCCATTACAGCCTATCGTGGTCAACCCTTGCCCCCCGGTGGCGCCTCCACTGTAAAAGTATGGACGCCAATGACTGGTGATATTACAGGCCTCAAAGATGTCCTCTCCGCAGGACAAAGTGCGAATCTCGGCACCACATCCACAGGCGTCCCAACATAATAATCTCATACAATTCAAACATAAGAAGAACACCCAATCCCTATAGTGCTCTTCTTATGATTCTCCCGCTGTCTTTGTTAGGGAAATTTTTCATATACCTAAATGCCTCTTCTTGTAGAAGGGTATGATGAATCCAGAATGGTCTGGTACTGTAGCCCGCACCGTGGCAACACAGGCGATTCATAAATACTTTACGACCCAAAATATTCCCCTCACAAAACATCATATTGATAGCTATGACCAATTTATACAGCGCGACCTCCAAGCCATCATTGCCACCGAGAATCCTCTTATTAATCTCAAGGAACCCTTTGGCGATAAGGATAAAACCTATAAGTATAAGGTTGAAATCTATGTCGGCGGCCTAGACGGCAGTGCCATTCGCGTCGGCACACCCACCGTCCGCCTTAACCAAGGCGAAGATGTCCGTGTCCTCTTTCCAAACGAAGCCCGTCTACGTAACCTTACCTACTCACTCCCCATTCAAGTGGACATCTTCTATCGTGTAACTATCAAGGCCGACGCCGCAGATGAAAACCCTGCCGTCTATGAGGAAACGATCACTAATTTCCCCATTGCACAAATCCCCCTTATGCTCCACAGCCGTTACTGCCCTCTCCACGGCAAACCCCAATCAACACTCGTTGCCATGGGCGAATGCCCTGAGGATAGCGGTGGCTATTTCATTATAGATGGGAGTGAAAAGGTTCTTATTACTCGGCAAGAACAGGCGTTCAATACACTCTACATTTCGGAACAAAAACGCGACCCCAAAGTCCAGTACTACGCCACTATGCAGTCTCTCAATCCACGCACGCGTATGCTCACTCGCGTCAACCTCTACTGGGAACGCGAGCGCGAAAAGTACGTCATGAAAGAACGCAGCTACGTCTACTACCCATCCGTCATGGAAGTCAAACTCCCTCAGGTGACGAAACCCATTCCACTCTTTATAGTGTTCCGCGCCCTGGGTATCCAAACAGATAAGGATATTATCAACACTATATTCCCTGACATGGACAGCCCTGAGACCGCCGCACTCGCCGAGCTACTCATTCCATCCATGCACGCCGCCGCACCAATCCTTACAACATACGATGCCCTCTATTACATCCAACAGTTTGTTAAGGGCTTCAGCCTGGTCCGCGTCTACGACATTCTCATGAATGAATTCTTCTGCCACATTGACTTCCACGAAGACAAACGCGACTTTTCACCAAAAATTGCCTTCTTGGCCCAATGCGTCCGTTCCATGCTCCGCGTCGTTAAGAAGCTGGACCCTCCTACTAACAAGGACGACACCCGTAATCAACGTCTTATTACGAGTGGCTTCTCTATCCAGAAACTTTTCCAAGGCATCTATGGTGCATGGCAGGAGGCCGTCAGTCGCACCATTAACGAAGAATATAACTACCATAAACAACAATATGCCGGCGAAAACTTCAAGAATCTTTTTAGTGCTGGCATGGTGAGTTTCATCTTTAAAGCTGGCTTCATTGACGACGGTATATCACGCGCCTTTAAGGGGAAATGGTCCATTGGCGCAGAAGGTGATGAAGAGGCAGGTATTGTCCAGGCTCTGGCCCGTATTTCTTACCTGGACTTCATGAGTCACTGCCGCCGCGTTGTCCTTGACTTTGACACTGGCCTTAAACTCACTGGCCCACGCCAACTCCAAACGAGTCAATACGGCTATTATTGTACCAGCGAAACTCCCTCTGGCGGTCACATTGGTGTAACCAAGAACTTGTCCATCTTCACTTCCATTAGTAATGGTATGATTCCCACGAAACTCATTGCATGGCTCTACAAACGCGCCGGCGTCTTGGCACCAGCCGAAGCAACCCCACAACTCATCGTGAACATGATTCCTGTTTTTGTCAATAACTGCATTATAGGGTATACTGAGAATCCTGAGGAAGTGGCGGCGGTCCTCCGTTGTATGAAGCGCACCGGCTGCCTGCCCCCCTATTCCAGCAACGGCTTCAACCGCCGTACCAAGACGATTTTCATCTACACGGACGAAGGACGCCCCCTGCGACCCCTATTTTGCGTTCCCCTGCCAGACCCACAGTGTATTCCTGCGGCAGACTCATGGAAGACCATTGTCTGTGGCAACCTCCCCCAGGCTGTTAATGCGGACCTGCCCTCCGTGGATTTCATTGACATTTACGCGGATCAACCTGAAAAGACCCTGGCCGACTACATTGCCGCCCTCACTCCCCACATGGGCGTTGTGGAATACTTGGACCCCTACGAACAGAACGAGGCCTACATTGCCAATGTTCCAGAACACATTCGGCCTGGTGAAACCACACATATGGAAGTCCATCCGTCGTCCATTCTCGGTCTCCTTGGATGTATGATTCCTTTCGCCAACCATAACCAATCACCGCGTAATCAGCTCTCAGCCAGTCAAAGTAAACAGTCGCTGGCCATGTACGCGACCAACTTCCAGAACCGTTATGACAATAATGCGCACATCCTATGTTATCCTGAAATGCCGCTGAGCCGCACAGTATACCAGGACTACATTGGATCCGGTCGTATGGGCTATGGACATAACCTCGTACTCGCCATGGCAATTCACAGCGGCTACAACCAGGAAGACGGTATTGTCATCAATAAGTCGGCACTGGAACGCGGCATGTTCCGCAACATTACATACCGTTCCTATGATGTATTTGAAGAGGACGACCCCTTAGCAAAGACCAAGACTCGTATTGCGAATCCGAATAACATGCCGGCTTGGCTGGATGTCCACATTGGCTACGACTACAGTAAACTGGACCCCAATGGTATTATCAAGCCTGGTTCCTATGTTGATGAAAACACGGTCATTGTCGGTCGCTACATGACTCTGGAAGACGGCCGATTCAAGGACGCCTCGGTCACACCTCAAGTCTGGACGAGTGGTCGCGTGGACGAAGTTATTACCCTCGTCGGTCCAAATGGACTCCGTATAGTGAAAATCCGTGTGGTCCACGACCGTGTCCCTGAACTCGGCGATAAATTTTCCAATCGCCACGGCCAGAAAGGCACTATAGGGATGATGGTTCGTGGGATGGACATGCCTCGTACTAGCGAGGGCATCGTGCCAGACATGATTATGAATCCCCACGCCATTCCCTCTCGTATGACGATCGCCCAGCTCCTGGAACAACTCTTCGGCAAGACGGCAGCGAATCTCGGCGCGTTGGCGAATGCGACCACTTTCATGAATGAGGGGTCACCCCACGAGGTGATTGGCGATGTCCTGGAGGAACTCGGTCTGGAACGCTTCGGCAATGAGATTCTCTATGATGGGCAGTCTGGGAAAATGATTGAGGCGGCGATTTTCATTGGGCCAGTCTACAATATGCGTCTCAAGCACATGACCGAAGACAAGTGGAACGCGCGTGGGGCCGGCCGCAAGGAACAGCGCACCCACCAGCCCACTGGCGGTCGTGGGGCACAGGGCGGTCTCAAAATCGGTGAGATGGAACGTGATGCGATTGTGGCACATGGTGTCGCGGCATTCACACGTGAATCCATGATGGAACGTAGTGATAAGACGGAGTTCGTGGTATGTAATGGATGCGGTACAATCCCCATCTATAATGAACGCCAGGACCTCTACATATGTTCCTTATGTGATGGACCAATCCAATACAGTGGCAGCACGGCAGATACTATGGAGCCGATTATTCCCACGAAGCGCAGTGCCGTCAGCTTCAGCCGTGTGGAAATGCCGTATGCGACGAAGCTGTTTATACAGGAGATGAACATGTTCATGAACATGGGAACTCGCATCTTGACGACACATGATGTGGAGCGCCTGCCGGCCGTGGAGGACGTGGAAGAGGCCACAGAGGAGGCGCTGGCCGACATTGAAAGTGAACTCCCCACACGAACATACGAGGAGGACACGGATGTTGCGCCGTATCAACCCGCCGCCGCGTTGCCGACCTTGGATGAAATCCGTCAAAATGTGGCGGAACTCCAGGTCCAGCAACAGGCTGCAGTGGAGGCGGAACGCGAGGCACGCAACCGTCGCGAGGCCGTGGAGGCTCAAATTATAGGAGTGAATAGTGGCGCTGCGGCTGTGTTGAATGCATCGGCTTCAGCATCAGTGCCTGCTGGTATTAATGCAAATGTAAATACAGGTGCAAACATTATCCCAACAAACACATTCCCTATTGTGCAAACTACAGGTCCAGTAAATACATTCCAAATGACTAACCAAGCGAATACACTACAGGGTGTGAATGGAATGGGGGCATCTAACGGCGCTGGCGCTAACGCTAACGCTAACGCTAACGCTAACGCTGACGCTGGTGCTGGTACCGAGGTAATGGATGTCAATGGAAATGCCTTAGTCTCTGGGAATGTTGGCTTAGGCTCTGGTGCTAACACTGGCTTAGGCACTGGCGCTAACGCTTACGCCGACGTTGGTGCTAACGCTGGTGCTAACACTAACACCCTGCCTTCTATCATGCCAAGCCTCACCCAGCCCCAACCAGGGCTTGACATAGTACCAGGTAACGCAGGTACCGCAGCACCCACTTTTGTAGTAGACACAACACCGGCCGCCCTTCAGCTTGAGAACCTCCCAATTGAAACCGCACCACGTGGAACTGCCCTCGCCCCAGCGGCGACACCCTTCGCACCCGTTGCCGAGCTCTCACCTACCGCCGCCCCTAGACGTTCACGCTCCATTCGTGCCCCGCCTCCACCGCCCCCATCCCAAGGCGGCGGTTATCAATCCTATAGTGAATACCCACAGAACCAGTTTGCCGAGCATCAGTCTGCGCCTCAGTCTGACCAAGGAGGCGGCGCCTTCAAAGTCATCAAGCTACAATAAAATTGAGGCTAAATACAATTGACACATCTATATACAGAACCCATACTCATATTAGAAATGGCGTCAGGTCTAGAAGAAAAAACCAATTCCTTCAACTATAAGTTGGTGGAATCCCGCGCCGTCATTCTGGAAATGATGGAGGCCCGCGGCTATGATACCACACCTTACAGCCGTATGAATCCCAAGGACCTCGTGGAACTCTCCATCAATCCCGAGGCCTTGGGTATGATTCTCTATCACAAGGAAGACGAGACACGCCGTGCCTCCATTCTCTATAGTGAAAAGAATATCAAGAACAGCCTTGGTAATGTCATTGAAAAAGCGATTGAAGAAATCAACGAGAAGCGCATGACCCCAGAGAGTGAAATCATCTATATTATGATGAAGGACCCTGTCAAGGACACGTTCCATGAAATGGTCCTGAAGGCCTGGGCAAAAGCGAAACTGCGTGTGCAGTTCTTTGAGATCAATGATCTCGTCTCTAATCCTCTCAAGCACTTCCTTCAGCCGAAGTTTGAAGTCGTCCCACAGGAAGCACATGAGGAGCTCTTGAAGACTCTCTATATTCGCAATAAGAGCCAATTCCCTATAATGAAATACCATGTGGATATGGTGGCACGGTTTATGGGGCTTTTACCCGGTACGATTGTGAAGATTACTCGGCCTTCGCCGAATGCTGGTCTCTATGAAAGCTACCGTGTTGTTGCACTATAGGGATTTGGGTTCGCGTGGCGTATGGCTTGGGTTGTGTAGGGGTTTATTAATTCATTCCTATAATTTTTTTGAAGAAATTATAGGAAATCCTGTATAGGAATTCGCTTCTTATAATGAGTGGGTGTGCTAATTTGAATGACCTAAAAAACAGTGCAATAATGGCACAAAATAGTGCAAGACGAGACAATTTTAGAGAATATCAAAATACAGTAACTGCTTTACAGACTGCAATGAATAATTGTATGAATAATGGAACATTGAAACAAATTGGTACTCTACAACAAGACATTCTTACAAAGCAAAGCATACTCAAAGATAAGAGTGAGGAACTTGATATTGCGCGAACCCGACATGAGGCACTTATGAGTGGTGAGAAGAAGGTGTCCGATTATCAGGGCGTAAGTGGCCGACTAGGGTTCTATAAGCCTCTTCGCGAGTCCAGTGTACCGGTTTTGATTAGTGTGGGTCTCTTCCTTATTTTTGCCGCAGTTTATGCTTTTTCAATTATGACCCGAGGTCCGCAGGCCTTGAACAGCAGCGGTGTAGCAGGTGCCGGCTTCTTTGCCGACTTTGATAAACGGTCATTCCTCTATGGTGTAGGCATGGTGGGAATTGTAGTAGGGGCGTTGGCATACTTTGGTGTATATGGAAAACGTATACAGTAATTATTAAAAAATCATCCAAGAAAAAATCCCTCTTCCAGGTAGGATTTTCTCTTGATAATAAAATGGTTGTATGTAATGGTGTTACAATTCCAACTATGATTCGTGATGCGAGTGGCGCGGATTTAGAAAAAGATTTGACTGCAGTTACAGCAACAAGTGCGTCTTTAAGTGCCAGTGGGGATGACAATACAAACATTTATAAACTTCTTCTTACACCGAGCAACCTTGGAGCACCAAGTGTAACTATTTCAGGCACCGGTACAGCAAAAACATATACTTCAACGCCAACAAAAGAACAAATTTTAACCGCATTTGAAGGAACAACAAATGTATCCGATGATGAAATTGGTGCACCGCAAGGGATTCTTACGAAATACGGGTTTACTCCATTAACATCTATGTCTGGAACATCAACTGAAGCACTCCAGACCCAATTGACATTGTTTAATGATAAAGTTAAATTTACTTATTGCTGTTATAAAACTTTATATAGAAAAGCACTAGAGGACTTCTTTGATACACCTGGGGATGATACAAAACGAACACGCGCAATTGTCTTGAATCTGAAGTTGACAATTATTGTTGCTGGTCTTTATCGTATTCGCCGTTATTTTCATGATAAATCGGATACAATTATGAGAGACAGTAATCTGACTAATAATGACATTGAAGATACAACGGAAACATTACAAGAACAGCTTGCTACTTTGACATCAAAAGATTCAGATAAGCAACTCTATGCCCGTATGGTGGAATATACAGAGGAAAAGAATCAGGCACATCGCAACCTCCTCGGCATGTATACTGTGCTAAATCTTGTTGCTCTTGGTCTCATTTTTTATATTGCGAAAGATTAAGGAAAATGGAATTGAGCGATGATATTGAAGAATTAACAAGTACATTTATCAGTACTACAAGTGGTAGATTGGGACAAGTAGGTGCAAATAGAACTCAAATTTTAGATAGCATTGTTGGGTCCTTTGACAATACATTCCAGGATATCTTCACCACAACTTCTTCTAATTTAAAAGACTATCAGGCCGCACTCTTTTATGATACTCGTAATGCCGATTTTAAGAAGCTTCAGAATGCAGTGGCTGCCCGAACAAGCGGTGAAACCGAAAATCTTGACGCGGATATTCAAAATGCACGTCGTCAGAGCCAAATCAATGAATGGAGCGCATATAACAAGCTTGATACACTCTTCATAAGCCAGCTCATATTTATTGGTCTTGTCTTCCTTGCACCCCTCCTTTATCTTAAGACATTATACATTATTCCGAGTGGAGTTTTCTGGGGGATTGCCTTCCTCATTTTCATTATAGTGCTTTTCACTATTGTATTCCGTGTGCAATACACGGATAAGAGCCGCAGTAATCGGTTCTGGCACCGACGCCGGTTTGGTGTAGAACTAGAGGCACCCAAGACTGTATGTATCTAATTATTGAACTAAAATATAACTTTCACTATAGGAGATAGTTATATTTCAGAAAATGACAACAAAAGCCGAAATTGACACACTATTTGGAAAATTACAAGGTCAAATTGAGTTACTTCCTACAGTAAATTCAGCAGTTGGCGGAACAGATATTGTAGTACGAAAAAATGCCCTGCAGAAACAAAGTGATGACCTTGATGCCAAAATCGCCTCGGTAAAACGTGAAACTGAACAATACAACAAGAGCTTTCAGGAGAAACTCTACTTCAAGCCAGTTCCACTGGCCGGCCCTATGAGTACACTCCAGGACTTTGCCATTGCCGTTTTTGCAATTGGCTGGATTCTATTAGCCTCCGCCGTCGTTGCCGCAGGGATTTTCCAACCCCGTGGCTCATGGAAACGTGGTGTTGTTCTTGCCGCGCTCATGTTCATTATAACGGTCGTTGTACATGGTCTCATCTCGTCTTATCTATAAGAGGGTGAGGGGGGATGAACCGATGTATATGTATACGTATACGTAATAAGATAATCCCTACAGTGCTACACGATAGGAATTGTTTCTGGTAGATTTTGATGTTGATGTTGATGTCCAATGTCTGATGTTGACATCCTATGTTCAATGTCAAAATTTATGTAAAACAGATGTCTCTAATCCTCTGGACCGATGTCCAATGTAAAAAAACCGATGTACTACATCCCTATGTCCCCCCCACCTCTCTAATCCTCATCCTCATCTTCCCCATCCACTCCATTATAGGCATTGAGTTCCATTTCATTTTTGAAGACCCGCATATGCTGATAATACGCCGGCGTTGTGATATTATGGCCCTGCGAGTCCTGCTTCACCGTAATCGGCTTCCCATACTTCTCTTCCAGACGAATCTTGATTTCCGAATCCGTCAGCTTCTTGGATTCCGTTTCTCGCTGCCAGGACTTGAATGAGGCCAAGAGCGCCTGTACAGTGGCCGTGGATCCCTCAGGCTTACGGTCCTTCGCCGACGCCACACGCACACGGTCGGCCAAGAACTTGTCAAAGGTATCATAACTGCTCTTGTACTCATTCGTATATTCATCCACCATGGCCGGCACCTTCTTAATCCCATGGGGGCAGTAGCGCGTCTCATAATAATGGACGAGCAGGGACAAGAACGACTTCCGCCAACGAATCAGCTTCTCATCCAGCATCAGGTCCTTCTCATAAATATTGCGCTCAGGATCAATGAGCGGGTCGCCGGCGGCCACGAATCGCGACATGAAAGGAATGACCTTAATACGCCGCCAAGTACCACCGTCCATGGATGAAATCTGGGGCATTCGGTTCGTCGCCAAGAAGATTTTGCCCGCCACCTTAATCTGCTCCTGGTCCTTGAACAGGCCACGGGCCATCAGCGTATCACCACCAGACAGCTGCTTGATAATGGCCGTATTCAGCTGCTCACGCTCATCTGGTTCCGCCATGTCAATGAAGCGGCGGTTCTTAATCGTAATCAGGTCCGGATTCGCCGCGCCAGCATCTGGTCGCTTACGAGTAATCGTCGTCGTGGAGAGAGACGACGCATAATCCCCTATAGTGTATTTCATCAGTTTCACAAACATGGACTTTCCATTACCACCTGAGCCTGTCATAATATAGAAGAACTGCTCAATATTATTGCCTTCTAGGCAACCGGCGGCAAGTGTCAGCACGAATTCACGGAGCTCCTCATTGGGAAAGATGAGCGCGAAGAACTCCATGATTTCGGCAATCTGCGGGTCAGCAGGATCATATGGCTCATAATCCAGCGCCTCCAGCGCCACATTGTTAATATTACAGATCCCCGCCTGGAAACTCACATAGTCCTCTGGAGTACCCTCACGAAGTTCCGTTTTATAGCCGGCCTCCTTGCCCTGCGCATCATACTGGACGACACGCAAATGAAGAATGCCATTCGCACAGCCGAGCTTGTACGGATCGGCGTTCATCTTCTTGTGGAAGTCGTCGTCCACAAAGAGCTGGACACACGACTTAATCACATTCTCTTTGAAGCTTTCATTATAGAGGTTGCGGGCAATATCCAGGATTTGGGCCTGCTCCTTCATCTGCATTTCCATATTGTCTGGATATGAGACCTTCTTCAGCGCATCCATTACATCCTGGGCGAGTTCAGTGGAGAGCTTGTTCTTAATCTGGAGGGCCTGGGGAACGGTGCGCCACGTGTTGCGCGTGAATTCAAACCACTCCGTGCAACGACTCTCTACGTGACACTTGTACCGGTCACCGTACTTGGAGAAGACGATTTGCGCTAGGTGGTAATGCGAGCCGCCCTTCAC
>JACCDW010858698.1_pt1 | contig 21432 bp, 15 predicted proteins | sample 7449781 | NCBI WGS metagenome assembly JACCDW01 (sample SAMN15323449, study PRJNA562643) | freshwater metagenome | isolation source: river surface water | place: USA:Blue River Watershed | collected 2017-08-18
ACCAGGTGGATTTACTGGTAGTTTTGCTGACATTAACACACAAGCACAATTAGCATCTGCTGCGGTTGAAGATTTGACTGATAATAGAATTGTTTTGGCTGGTGTTGGTGGTGAGTTAGAAGATGATATCAATTTTACATTTGACGGTACTAATTTTAAAATTGCTCAAGGTAAATTTGAAGTTGGTGTGAGTGATGGTAACATTAGAACATCAGGTTCTTTAACTGTAGAAGATGGTATAACAATTAATGGTAACCAAACAGTTAATGGTATTTTAACAGTTACAGGGGCTACTGACTTGAAATCAACTTTAGTTGTATCAGGAGCAACAACAATTGATGATACATTGTTGGTAACAAGTAACTCTTCTCTTGAAGGTACATTGTCTGTGACAGGACACACAACATTGTTTAGTGGATTAACAGTAAACGGTAATGAAACTGTAAATGGTGTTCTAACTGTAACAGGTAATACTCAATTAGGTGGTAATTTGTATGTTTCAGGTAACTTAGAAGTTTTAGGTTCATCAACAAATGTTAATATTCAATCAACTACAGTTGAAATTGGTGATAACATTATTTTAGTAAATGCATATTCACCTTTCCAAAGATACGCGGGTATTACGGCATATGATTCAGGTTCAGTTGGTAACTCAGGTTCATTGTTGTATGATTCATTAAATGATTATTGGTTGTTCCAAAATTCAAATGCAACAACAAGTAAAATCGTTGGTATATCTGGTGGAACAATGGGTTCTGAAGCAAGTTTAACATCTGGTACATTCCCAATTGCAGATTCAAGTAATACAATTAAGGATAGTTTGTTAACGTTTAGTGGTACAACACTTGCATTTAACACAAATAAATTCACAGTAGAATCTAATGATGGTGCTACAACAATTTTAGGTAACGTTACATTAAGTTCAGGTGGAGGTGCAGATGCAACTAATAAAACATCGGCAATTGTATTTAAAAATTCATCAAATGTTTTAGGTTATGTTTCAACTACAGAAACAACAGATGTACTTGATGGTATATTAGGATATAAAAATTCTAATGGTGCATTAGTATTCTCTACCGTAATTGATGGAGGAACATACTCATAAAAACACACAATAAAAAAAATATAAGGAGGTTTCTAAAAAAAACCTCCTTTTTTATTTATATCAATCAAATTTTTAAGTATTTATAGGATAACCTACATAGGTTAATTAACCGTGGTACATACCACAAAATAGAACATAGGGATCCATAGATATGGCACAAATAGTAAAACTGCGTAGAAGCGCCGTAGCCGGCCAAAAACCAACAAATTCGAATTTACAATTAGGTGAAATTGCATTGAATACTACGGACGGTAAGGCGTTTATGTCTGTGTCTGGTTCATTAGGTCCCTCAGTAGAAGAGTTCATTATTTCAAACACGGTTAATACAGGTTCGATTAATTTAAGTGGTAGTATTAATCTAACAGGACCACAATCAATAACAGGTTCATTATTCGTATCACAAATTCCATCGGGAAGTTCTTCTAATCAAGTTGTTGTTTTTAATACATCAACAAATCAATTAGAAAGAAGAACTGATGCTGGTACATCGGGTACTTCTGGAACAAGTGGAACTTCAGGTAGTAGTGGTACATCAGGCACATCAGGAACTTCAGGTACGTCTGGTAGTTCGGGTACATCAGGAACAAGTGGTAGTTCTGGTTCATCAGGTATATCAGGTGGTCAAAACTACTTCTTCAATTACTCAGTTTCAGGACAAACAGGTGGTTATCTTGAATTAGGACAATTTACAACAACCGCAGGACAAACAATTATTACTCAATCATTAACAGCGAATCAACAAGACGTTTTGGTTAATGGTGGTTTCATTACAAATGTCGGTGACCCCGGCACATTAGTGGTTCCAAACGGTTTATGGCATGCATATATATACTCAACAAAAAATGCGGAAAATGATGCAGTTTATTTGTACTATACAGTTAGTAAATATACTACTGGTGGTACCGAAACAGTATTATTCACATCGGATACTACATTAATTGGTTGGGATACAAATAACACAAATCCCGTTGAAATTAAAATTAATGCACTTGCAACAACTCAAGCATTAGATATTACAGATAGAATTGTTGTTAAGGTATATGCTAATAACGGTGATAATGCGAATAGAACAATTAAATTATACACCGAAGGAACATTACATTATTCATATATTGTAACAACATTAGCAGCTCAAGCCGGTTCATCAGGAACAAGTGGTACATCTGGTTCTTCAGGTACTTCTGGTACATCAGGTACGAGTGGTTCTTCTGGTTCATCAGGAACATCTGGTTCAAGTGGTAGTTCAGGTTCTTCTGGCACAAGTGGAACATCTGGTTCTTCAGGAACAAGTGGAACTTCTGGTACAAGTGGTAGTTCAGGTACTTCAGGTTCGGATGGTTCATCTGGTACAAGTGGTAGTAGTGGTAGTTCAGGTTCTTCTGGTACAAGTGGAACATCAGGTACAGCGGGAACCTCAGGTACAAGTGGTTCATCAGGTACAAGTGGAACATCTGGAAGTTCCGGTTCAAGTGGAACGTCAGGTTCTTCTGGTACATCAGGTTCTGATGGGTCTTCTGGTACATCAGGTACTAGTGGTTCCTCAGGAACATCAGGAAGTTCAGGAACATCGGGAACATCCGGTTCTGATGGTTCATCTGGTACCTCAGGTACTAGTGGTTCCTCAGGAACATCAGGTACATCGGGTTCATCAGGAAGTTCTGGTGACTCATTATTTGCACTAACAGGTTCAGTATGGGAAACACCGTATAACGTAAAATTCAATTCAGGAGTCACAATATCTAATGATTTATATGTTGGTGGTATTTTGACAGCGGAAGAAATACACACAACAATTGTAACATCCTCAGTTCTATATAGAAGTGGTAGTACAAGATTTGGTGATACTTTAGACGACACTCATCAATTTACAGGTTCTGTTAGTATAACAGGTTCTTTAGATGTTAGTGATTTAATAACAGGTACAATTACAAATGCAATAACAGCATCACACGCATTAAACGCTGTTGTTGTTTCAGGTCAAACAAAAACTTTATCAGTTACAAGTGCATCAAATACTTGGAGTTTTAATCATAATTTAGGTTACAAATATCCAGCAATTAATGTTTTTGACACAAATGATAATGTCGTTATACCAACACAAATACATGTAATTGATAGTAATAATTTAGAAGTACATTTTGAAAGTGCAACTGCGGGTACAGTAATTGCTACTATTGGTGGTAATGGTTCTTCTGGTACGAGTGGAACATCAGGAAGTTCTGGTACATCAGGTTCTTCAGGAACATCTGGTACATCAGGTTCTTCAGGAACATCTGGTACATCAGGTTCTTCAGGAACAAGTGGTAGTAGTGGTAGTTCTGGTTCATCTGGCACATCAGGTAGTAGTGGTACAAGTGGAAGTTCAGGTACATCTGGAACCTCTGGCACATCTGGTTCTTCAGGAACGTCAGGTTCTTCAGGAAGTAGTGGAACATCAGGAAGTTCCGGTTCATCAGGTACATCAGGTAGTTCAGGAAGTTCTGGTTCTTCTGGTTCTTCAGGAACTTCTGGTACTTCAGGTACTAGTGGTTCTTCGGGAACATCAGGTAGTTCAGGAACGTCAGGTAGTTCGGGTTCAAGTGGAAGTTCGGGTACAAGTGGTGTAGACGGTGCAACAGGAACATCTGGTACATCGGGTTCATCAGGTTCATCAGGTTCTTCAGGAACAAGTGGTTCATCTGGCACATCAGGTTCATCAGGTTCTTCAGGAACATCTGGTTCGAGTGGTAGTTCAGGTAGTAGTGGAACAAGTGGTACATCAGGTAGTAGTGGTACATCGGGTAGTTCTGGTTCATCAGGAAGTAGTGGTACATCAGGTTCATCGGGAACATCAGGAACTTCCGGTTCTTCAGGTACAAGTGGAACTTCAGGTACATCAGGTAGTAGTGGTAGTAGTGGTACGTCAGGTTCATCAGGTTCTTCTGGTACATCAGGTTCTGATGGTTCTTCTGGTACATCAGGTACTAGTGGTTCTTCGGGAACGTCAGGTTCTTCAGGAACGTCAGGTAGTAGTGGTAGTAGTGGTAGTTCAGGAACATCTGGTACAAGTGGAACATCAGGTTCTTCAGGAACATCGGGTTCATCAGGAAGTTCTGGTTCAAGTGGAACGTCAGGAAGTAGTGGAACAAGTGGCACATCAGGAAGTTCAGGAAGTTCTGGTTCATCGGGAACAAGTGGAACCTCAGGAACTTCAGGTTCGAGTGGAAGTTCAGGAACATCTGGTTCTTCTGGATCATCTGGAACATCAGGTTCATCTGGTAGTTCGGGTTCTTCAGGTACATCAGGTACTAGTGGAACATCTGAAGTTTACAAAACAACATCTAATTCAACTCATACTTTAGGTCAAGCTGGTTCTTTAACTGTTCCTTCAGGATTAAGTTACACAGTAGGACAATCAATTATAATCGCTTTCGACGTTAACAACTATCAAGAATCAAACGTCGTAAGTTATACAGGAACAACATTAACATTCACAGCACCTGATTCAAATGGAACAGTCGGAAGTGGAACATATTCAAGTTGGACAATCAATTTAGACGGTGCAACTGGTGCAGATGGTACTTCAGGTACAAGTGGAACTTCAGGTACATCAGGTAGTAGTGGTAGTAGCGGTAGTTCAGGTACTTCAGGTTCTTCTGGAACAAGCGGTTCAAACGGTTCATCTGGTACATCAGGTACCTCTGGCTCAAGTGGAACATCAGGTAGTTCAGGTTCTTCCGGTTCTTCAGGAACTTCCGGTTCTTCAGGTTCATCTGGCACATCAGGAAGCTCGGGTTCAAGTGGAAGTTCAGGAACATCTGGTTCTTCTGGATCATCTGGAACATCAGGTTCATCTGGTAGTTCAGGAACTAGTGGTACAAGTGGTACTTCGGGTAGTTCAGGTACTTCTGGAACATCAGGTTCTTCAGGCACTTCAGGTTCTTCTGGAACAAGCGGATCAAACGGTTCTTCGGGTACATCTGGTTCATCTGGTTCTTCAGGAACGTCAGGAAGTTCTGGTTCATCTGGTTCATCAGGAACATCAGGTTCATCTGGTACATCAGGTAGCAGTGGTACATCTGGTAGTTCAGGTTCGAGTGGAAGTTCTGGTACAAGTGGTTCAAATGGTTCTTCAGGTACTTCAGGAAGTTCTGGTTCATCAGGTTCTTCTGGAACATCAGGTTCATCTGGTACATCGGGAACATCAGGTTCATCTGGTACATCGGGAACATCAGGTTCATCAGGAACATCTGGAACATCAGGAAGTTCAGGTAGTAGTGGAACTTCAGGTTCATCAGGCTCATCAGGTTCATCAGGTACAAGTGGCTCAAATGGCTCTTCAGGTACATCTGGCACATCAGGAAGCTCAGGTTCTTCAGGTTCCTCAGGTACATCAGGAAGTTCAGGTAGTAGTGGAACATCTGGTAGTTCAGGTTCTTCAGGAACCGCAGGAACATCAGGAACAAGTGGTACATCGGGTAGTTCTGGTTCATCAGGAACAAGTGGAAGTTCAGGCACATCAGGAACAAGTGGAAGTTCAGGTTCTTCTGGAACATCAGGATCTTCAGGTACTTCGGGTACCTCAGGAAGTTCGGGTACTTCAGGAAGTTCAGGTTCTTCTGGAACAAGTGGAACATCTGGTTCTTCAGGTACATCCGGTACATCAGGAAGTTCTGGCACATCAGGTCTAACAGGTCCAAGTGGTTCTTCAGGAACTTCAGGTACAGATGGTACAGACGGTACAGGTGGATTAACACAAACCTTTACATCATCAACAACATGGTCAGTTGCACATAATTTTGGAACAGATTATCCACAAGTTACAGTATGGGATACAAATAGAAAAGTCATCGTTCCAACAGAAATACACTCTATAGATACAAATAATATAAAAGTATATTTCAATATTGCAACAGCTGGTACTGTAAATGTATCTAAAGGTGGTCATTTTGTTAGTGGATCAGTTCCATTATCAAATATTGCTAACTTAGGATATAGTGCAAGTTTCACAAATTTAGCAACTTGGTCAGTATCACATAATTTAGGTACACAATATCCATTAGTAACTGTTTGGAATAATAGTAATGATGTTGTTATTCCGTCTAGAATTAATGCTTCTGATACTAATACTGTTGTCGTTTACTTCTCAAGTTTACAAACAGGTACCGTAATTGTTGGAAGAGTAATTTAATTTTTAATTCTAATTTCTTATATTATATCCATGAATAATTTTGGATTGGGTATAATGTGCTTTGGAAAAGAAGAGTATTTTGTTGATACTAAAATTAAATTAAAAGAATTAATCAAGAGTAACATATCTTGTTATATTCTAACTGACAATCCTAATTATTTTTCCGAATTTAATGTTAATATTATTTTATATGATAGGAAAATAAAATCTTATCATGATAAAATATTATTAATGAAACACATAACTAAACTACATGATATATGTGTTTTATTAGATGCCGATGTATCTATTATTGATAATTCATATTTAGATGTTTTAAAAAATTATGAATTTAAGAATGGAATCACATACATTGATACGTTGTTTAATCATCCCGCAAAAAAGAGATATATAAAAGATATTTCTATGAATCCTGAAAATATTGATTGGTATAACTACAGAAAGTATGTAGAAAAAATATATCCACAATACGGTGAATTAGAAACAATTTATGAGTATTTTTTAGTTATAAATAAGAAATCTGTATCTGATATTTTTTATAAAACATATGAAAAACTACAAACAGTAAAAGAATCTTGTGACATTACCAGTTATGATAATAATGTAATCGGTGCAGGTGAAGGGTTATCATTACAAATATCAGCAAACGTTTCAAATACTGAAATCAGAAAAGACGAACAATTATTTGAAATATTAAAATCAAAAATAAAAAACGTAAATAGAAGTAGATGATTTTAGATTTAAATTTTATTAAAAAAAATATAACAAATAATGTTGTATTAGATGAAATAGGTGAAGAAACATTAAAAAATGTACCATATAGATGGTCACATGGAGCAACTGATGAACATATGGGTGATGGTTTGATTATCTATTCATTAATTCAATATATGAGATGTAAAGTTTGTGTTTGTTTAGGAAGTGGTGGTGGATATATTCCTCGTATAATGACACAATCAAGAATTGATTTACATTCACAAAAAATATTCGAAGGTAATGGTGATTACAATTGGGGTGATATTGGAACAACATATGTAGTTGATGCAACGAACGGAGTTGGTGGAAATGTTGATTGGATAAGTGAAGATAGTTTTTTTAGAAATAAATTTTATCCAAGAATTATTAACACAACTACTGAAGAAGCGTTTTATAATTTTTTTGTCAAACAAGACATTAAAATTGATTATTTACATATTGACGCAGGACATAGTTATGAAAACGTAAAAGAAGACTTTGAATTATATACACAACTATTATCTGAATATAGTATTATATCAATACATGACACAGACCCTAATTATGTGAATAATTTTATAGTTTCAAAAGAAGTAGAGGATAAAGGTGACCACGATGATTGGACAGGACCTATAAGATTTATTAAAGAAATCGACGAAACAAAATGGGAGAAAATTAATTTATTCAATCACGGTATCATAAAAAACAAACCATCTTCAACAGGTCTCACAATTCTGAGAAAAAAAGTACAAGAGTAATTTTATTTTTTTGATATTTTTCTTTATATTATAGTGTATGGTAAAATTAGGTACAGTTATTGGGCACGGAGTTGGTTTATTACCACATTTTATTGAACATTATTCTAAATATGTTGATATGATTAACATATCAGTATATGTGTCTGATGTCAATCCTAATTTGGAAAGTGAAGTTAAAGAAGTCATTAAAAATTACGATAATGTAAAAATTTTTAAGACTATAAAAGATAGAAATTTCGATTGGGGTAAAGTGACCATGCTTTACAACTTTATGAAAATGAAAAGTCAAAATGATTGGTGGGTAATTGCAGATATAGATGAGTTTCATTTATATCCAAATGATAGTTTAGATAAGTTAATTCAAGATTGTGAGGAAAATGGTTGGGATGTTGTTAGAGGTGGTTTTATTGACAGAATTGGTGATAATGGTGAATTTGTTGAATTGAAAGAAAAGAAATCGATTTTTAAACAATATCCAAATGCTGGATTTTTTAGGTATCCAATGAGTAAAGCTTGTCCAAATAAAATTTGTGTTATGAAAGGATATGTTGAATTAACAGATGGTCAACATTACGCAAAAATTGATGGTTTTACAACATGGAAATGGCAGGGTTGGAATCATCCATTAATTGCACCCATTGATACTCATTCAGTACAAGTACACCATTTTAAATGGGATAAAACTTCAATAGAAAGAGTTAGGTCGGTTGCAAGTGTAAATGAAACATATGCATATTCAGAAGAGTATAGACTTATGTACAAAGAACTTGCTAAAACAAAGTTTAAAATAGATTTAAATAATAATGATTTCATGTTTGAGAAAGGATTAACTCAACCTGAATATAATAGATATAAAAGTTGGAATAAATTAATAAAAAAAATAACATCAATATGAGTACTTCAAGGACAGAAAAAAATGAAGAGCTGGTCGCTCTCGAAACAAGAAAAGTAAAGGCACTTGAAAAAATTGCCAATTCATTAGATTCTCTAACAGTTTGGTTTGAAGAAATCGACAAAGATGAATGGAGTAATAGAGTCCAATATTATTTGTCTGAATTTCACAATAAAATAGTTAAAGAAATTGCTTTTGAATCAGGAAAAGAAGTGAAATTGACAAAAGAAAAAACTAGTGGTAGAAAATAAAAAATTAGGTATAATTGTTCCATATAGAGACAGACAAAAACATCTAAAAGAATTTTCGAGAAGAATTGTTAGGTATTTAGAAAAAACAAATATCGATTTTCATGTGTTTGTTATAGAACAAGATTTTGCTCGACTTTTCAATAGAGGAATGTTATTGAATGTCGGGTTTAAATATGCCGAAAAATTTGGATGTGATTATGTTGTTTTTCATGACGTAGATATGTTACCAATTCACGTTGATTATAGTTATGATGACAAACCACTTCATTTGGCTAATAATTTTTTGAATGATGATATATATTCACCCAAAGAAACTTTTGATGAATATTTTGGTGGTGTCACAATGTTCCCAATAGAACAGTTCAAAAAAGTAAATGGATATTCAAACAAATATTGGGGATGGGGATACGAAGACACAGATTTATTATATCGATGTGTTAGACATAAATTACCTTTGAATGATTTAAAATTAAAAAATCTTGGTAAACCACAACAAGTTTTAAAATTTAATGGACATAATAGTTATGTTGAGTGTAGAAACAAATTAAATATTAATAATGATATAACTTTTTTTGTTTCTTTTTATCCTGATGATATAATTTACGATTTTAAAAAGGATTCAGATGAATTTGTTGTTTTTTCAATACCAGGTTATGATATGTCAATATCATATAATTCATTTTCAAGATATAATTTTTGCACATTCGATAAAGATTTAAATGTTCTTTATGTGAACTCAAACATAAAAACAAATTACAAAACAAATATTTCTGTTACAATAAATAAAAATAAGGAAGAAATAAAAGTTTACCAAGATGGTAGATTTATTGATATGGTAAATTTTTATACTGATTTATATCCATACAATGATGAAAAAAATTTTTATTTAGGAGTAGGTAAACCAAGTAGAGAAATTGAATATAAAGGTGGTGACTCAAAATACTTTAAAGGTTACATAACATCATTCGCATCTTTTGATAAAGTACTTACAGAGGACGAAATATATGAAATTTCACAAAATGACGGAGAAGATTTGACAAAGAATTTTGGAAATTATGTTTCTTCTGAAAATTTAAGTGTTTATTATGACACCAAACAAATAGAAAAATACGAATTAGTTGATTTGTCAGGAAATGGAAATTATGGTAGAATTGTAAATTGTGAAATATCAGATGTTAATTTAGATGAATATAAGACAATTAAGATTCCTGAAAGAAGAGAATCGACATTTGCACTTTTAGACCATAAGGAAAATGGTTTTCATAGAAACAAATGGAGAAGTAAAGCAACTAGATGGAATCAATTAAGATTTAATAATGAAGTAAAACAAAATGTTGAATTGATATATGATGATGGTTTGTCGGATTTAGAATTTGTTGAATATGGAGTAAATGAAATAAATGAACATATAACACATATAAACGTAGGTTTATGAGTCACAAATTAGGTATTTGTATTCCTTATAGAAATAGGAAAGAACATATAGAAAAATTAATACCACATCTTTCAGAACATTTGAATAAAAAGGGTATTGAACATTCATTTTATGTTGGTCACCAAATAGACGATAAATTATTTAATAGAGGTGCAATGAAAAATATTGCAGCTCACATGGCATTTGCTGACGGTTGTGATTATGTGGCATTACATGATGTTGATATGTTACCACAAGAAGAGGCTGATTATTCATATCCTGAGAAAACACCTATACATATTGCAACAAAATTATCTAAATACAATTATGGATTAGGTTATGACCAATATTTTGGAGGTGTAGTCCTTTTTACTAAAGAACAATTATACAAAACAAACGGGTACTCTAATGATTATTGGGATTGGGGTCAAGAAGATGATGATTTATTTTGGAGATGTTATTTTGAAAATTATACTTCTTATGATGTTTTTAAAACATATAAAAACAAACATATTGCAAATTTTAATGGTGAAAACAATTTTATAGCAATTCCATCAAATGACGAATTGGATAGATGTTTGAGTGATAATCATACCATTTCAATTTTATTTAAGGCCGAACAGCAACAAGAAAAAGTACCAATTTGGTTAGTGGGTGATGAACAAAGACGTTTTATTGAATATCCATTAATAAGAAAAATGAAAGGTTGGACATGGGGTTTATCTTTCAATAATTCACGTTCGGTTAATATGGTTGTATTTGATAAGAGTGGAAATCACTATTACAATTATGCAAAAAGATATGAGAATCAATGGACATGGGTAACTATGTCATATAATAAAGAAGAAAGATTAATGTATTTGTATATTAATGATGAATTAATAACAAATCAAAATAATATTAAAGAGAATAGACCTTTTACAATTGAAAATGACATAAAAGAGTTTCATGATAATGAACCATTTATTTTAGGTATATGTCCACACACTGGTACCTTTTTTAAAGGTCAAATTGCTGAAGTAAGAATATTCAATAAGAGTATTAAAGATATTGATGATGTTTTATATAGTAATGATTCTTTGATATTACATATGGATTTTAGAGATGGAGTCAAAGAAAAAATAGAAAAAAAAGAATGTGAATATAACGTTCAAATAACTAAAGAGAATTTTGAAGTTATACAAAATATAATTCCACATAGAAGAGAAAGTAAGTTCGATTGTATGTATCATGTCGATGAAGGTTATGTTAAAGGTAAATGGGCTAAAGGTGAGACGACAGCAAGAAATGAAAAAAGATTTGTAACTGAAATGCAACAAGGTATTATAAACTATAAGGAAGAAGGTCTAAATAAAATTTTAGATGTTTTAACGATAGACAACATAGACAAAGAATCTTACCCAAATACGAAATTTATAAATGTATTAATGAAATGAGAATAGAATATCAAAAACCTTGGTTTTTAAAACCAAAATTAACACAACCGCAAACAAATATTTTGACTGAAGGTAATTTTACAATATCTCTATCATTCAAAATAGAAAAAGAATTTAAAAAAGACAATAAAATTGGATTTTGGGGTATACCAGGTAAAAATATTGGAATAAGTTATGATTACGAAGTTGATTTTTTTGTTTTTGAATTTTGGACGAAAAAAGAAGGTGAAGATGACAAATTCAATTGTTATATCTACGATTGTATAAATGACAAAATACTACAAAAAGGTTTGAATATAACCGTAGTTTATGACGGTGAAATGTTTTATTTGTATAAGGATTTCAAATTATTTGATACGATACAAAATTCAGACAAATTGGTTGATGACTATGTTAATGAACCAATTTATTTAGGTTGTCATAACATGGATAGTTTGAATACTAAACACAAATGTATAACAGAAATGGAAGTTTCACATTTTAGTATTTTCAATCATGTTATCAACATCAAAAATTTAGAAAAATATATAAACAAAGAATTAGATATAACAACATCTAATGATTATGAAAAAAATTATTGTTACTATGAATTTTCTGAGATAGATGGTGACGAGTATTTGGTTTTTGACCAAAGAAGAAATTTGACATTTTTGAAAAAGAAAAATAAGATGTCAACAGTTGGCTTCGAAATAATGAAAGATAAATTGGATAGTGTTGGTTCAGGTTTTTGTTTGGCGAAATGGACCCAAGTAACCATGCATTTACATAATGGAACCACACACAGTTGTCACCATCCTGAACCTCACAAAATAGGTTTAGAGGAAATTAAAAGAAACCCAACGGCACTACACAATAGTAAAATAAAAAAACAAGCTAGAAAAGAAATGTTGGAAGATAGACGTCCATCAGAATGTCAATATTGTTGGAATGTCGAAGATAATTCATCATCGTTTTCAGATAGGATTTTTAAATCATCAGAACCATGGTCAGATCCATACTTCAATGAAATTAGTAAATCTGATTGGAGAGAAGATTACAATCCAAAATATGCGGAGATTAGTTTTTCAAATACATGTAATTTCAAATGTGCTTATTGTGGTCCTGAGTATTCTTCTAAATGGATGGAAGAGGTAAATGAATTTGGTCCTTATAATCTTTCTTTTGAATATAATGGATTAAAGAGAATGGAAGATAGAAATACTATACCATATAAACAGAGTGAAGAGAATCCATATGTAAATGCGTTTTGGGAATGGTTTCCTGAATTATATAATAGTTTAGATACTTTTAGAATTACAGGAGGTGAACCATTATTACACAAGGATACTTGGAAAGTTTTAGACCATATAATTGAGACTGAAAATCCAAATAAAAATCTAAAATTATCAATCAATAGTAATTTGGGTGTACCTGATGAATTAATAAATAAACTAATTGAAAAATTAGATAAAATTATAACAGATAATCGTGTTCATGAAATGATAATTTTCACATCTTGTGACGGATATGGTAAACAGGCAGAGTATACAAGATTTGGTTTGGATTTCGAGAAGTTATTTCAAAACATTGATAAGATATTAACAAAATTACCAAGAGTAACGATTGTTGTAATGTCAACATTTAACATCTTTAGTGTATTTTCATATGAATTGTTGATTAAAAAAATTCATAAAATGAAGATTAAACATTTTAACACTAAAAGATATTGGAATTCAGCCATCATTTTAGATACTTCGTATTTGAGACACCCACCATTTTTGAGTTTCAGAATACTTAAGGATTTTATAAACGTTGATTATTTCGATAGGTGGATTAAATACATGAAATTCAATACAACATTTAGAAGTTTAAATTTTCATAAAACACAACGTAAAGAGGATGTCGGATTTTCAACCCAAGAAATAGAAAAGATATCAAGGATAAAAGATATTTTTATTTCAGATTCAATGAATAATGAGGATCCATTTAAAAAAGATAAAAAAGACTTTTTAAATTTTATTAAACAATATGAAAATAGAAGAGGATATAATTGTCTTGAATTTTATCCCGAATTGAAAGAATTTATTAAACTAATTGAAAATGAAAATACAATATAAAAAACCATATTGGTTAAAATTTGAGTGGGACATATCCGAACATCACGATAATCAATATGTGACCGCATTTGATAAAACCGAAAATGAAATTTTTAATGAATTTTTACATAAAGAAAATTACATCTTAACGTGTGAATTCAAAATAAAAAAACATTATAAAATGGATGATATAGGAATGATATTTGGAAAACCAGGTAAAAACTTAGGATTATCGTACAATGACGAATCAAGACTTTTGGCGTTCGAATTTTGGACTACAGATGAAAATAATGAAGATAAATTTAATATGTTAATATCTAAGAATACAACAGTTAGGGAGATTGAAAATGGTGTGGTTATATCTATTGTCAGAAATAAAAACAAAATGTCATTATATAAAAATTTTGAATTAGACAATAGTATAGAATTTGACGGTAATTTAGTAGAAGATTATAAACACAATGCTTTCTTTGTAGGATGTTCAAGTCCTGATATTGATTCTGAAAAACATAGATATCATTGTGAAATGGATATAAACCATTTATCATTTATTTCAAGGGAAAACGATATAAATTTCGCCAAAGAAATATATGAAAATGAAACACATAATTTACCTATTAGAAAATATTATAATGATATTTTGTTTTATTTTGATTTCAAAACAATTAATAATTTGAATATTATCTATGATGAATCAAAATACACAAATTTTCTTGAAAATGTACCGTCAGAATATATCAAATAAGTTTTTAATTTCATAAAAAAATACTATATTATATAAACTAAAATATTATGTCAGAACAACTTGTAAATTGGAGAGATAAACATTTAAATTCAATCAGTAACAGTTTTTGTGCAGCTAAGTGGTTTAATGTTAGTCTACATTTAGGACATGGTTTCACAAACTCCTGTCACTTACCGTTACCACATCCAATTGATTTAGAAAAAATAAAAACAAATCCTTCAGCATTACATAATACTGATTTCAAAAAAGAAATTAGAAAAATGATGTTAGAAGGTACGAGACCCGCTGAATGTTCTTATTGTTGGAAAATAGAAGACATTGGTAGAAACAATGTATCCGATAGAGTATATAAAAGTCAAATATATGATACACATGATATTGAAGAAATTAAAGACATACCTTGGGACCAAGACGTCACACCAAAAACTATAGAGGTTAGTTTTGATAGAACATGTAATTTTGCTTGTTCATATTGTAATTCAGGTTATTCTACAACTTGGGGAAAAGATATTAAATCTAATGGTGCGTATCAAAAATTCAAAACAACAAGTGCAGGTGCATATTATGCGGATGGTTCTTGGTCAGAAATTTATGGTAAATACAATGAAAAGAATCCATATGTGAAAGCGTTCTTGGATTGGTGGCCAGAATTATCTCAACAATTAATGGAGATAAGAGTAACCGGTGGAGAACCATCACAAAGTAGAAACTTTTGGCAGTTTATGGATTTAGTAAAACAATACCCATCACCAAATCTCAGAGTTGCAATAAATTCAAATTTAGGATGTACACCCGAAACATTACAAAAGTTAGTTAATATTACACATGAAATTGATGTAAAAGAATTTGATTTGTATACATCAAATGAAAGTTTTGGTAAACACGCAGAGTATATCAGAGATGGTTTGAAATATGATGTGTGGAGAAAGAATTTGGTTGATTTTATTGAACAAGCTAAGGCAAGACAAGTTATTATTATGATGACAATTAACAGTTTATGTTTATTCAGCATAACTGAATTTTTAGACGATATGTTATCATTGAAAGCGAAGTATGGTTGGAATAAACCTATTGTCGATTTGAATATATTAAGATGGCCCGCTTTCATGTCACCTTTGACATTACCTGATATAATCAAATTACAATTACATGATAATTTAAAGACATGGTATAAGAGACAAGAGGGAAATGAATTATTAAATATACATGAAAGAGGACAAATCGAAAGATTAATTGACTACATAGAAGTTGTTAATAGAGGTCATAACACAACAGAATTGGATACTAAATTACAATTTCACGACTTTAAAAGTTTTTACAGTCAATATGATATAAGAAGAAATAAAAATTTTCAAGAAACATTTCCCGCTTTAGCTGAATGGTATGATAAAATAGAGATTGATAATACGATACCTGATGTAAATGTAACCGATGGTAGAATTACACATTACGAACCAGGTGAATATATTTCAGATGTAAAAAATTATAACAAGTAAACATGGATTATAAAAGAACATTAAGATGGCTCGAACCATACGGTGGTTGGGCTGAAGGAGACACTGGTCTTTGTAATAGAATTTTTCATTGGGAAATTGCTTATGAAATAAATAAAAATTGTAATTTCAAATATAAAATTATGTTGGAAAAATTACAATGGCCCGAACTCACATTATTAACTTTACCTGATACATCGGTGCACATAAATGCAGAATATGAACATGGTGTAAGGTACGAAAAACAATATCAAAGATTGAGATTTTTAACTGTATTTGATATTGAAAATCAAAATGTTAAAATGGCAACAAGGTTGACAAAACAAATAGTAGAAACAATGTTTCGTGACAATGAGTTTTATTTATCAAATTCAGATCATTGGTATAGTGATTTTGGTTACAATGAAATAAATACATTATATGGTAAAAAGGTAGAAAAAAGACCTCTGAGTTTCATAAGATTGAAACACACATTTATAGAAGATTTCTTAAGAAAAAATACATTTGATGTTGTTGGTATTCATATTAGAAGAAACGCTGGTGTTTATTATACCGAAGAAGATTTAGAAACACTACCGACAGACATAAGAGAAAAATATGTAAAATACCACCAAGAAACACCGGTCAAAAATAGGATTATTAATTATGTTCAAGATTCAAAATATTTTAACATAATGGATAATATGTTAAAAATTAATCCAGAACAAAAATTTTACATAAGTTCTGATTTACCACTATCAATGTTAAAAAATTATAGAAAAATTTATGGTGATAAAATAATCACAAGAAATGAAATTTTTGGTCCAGTTCGTGATCACTTATTAAATGCGGGTATAGATATAAATAAATTGAAAAGAGGTAACGTAATTGAAAATGTAATTGATTTATTTGCATTGAGTTTCTGTAAATTTTTGATTAAAACCGATAATTCTACTTGGAGTGAATTTGCACAAGAATATAGAAACCAACCTTCATTTTCAGTCAACGATGATTGGCAGACTATGATTAGACCAAAATACATTAGACCTATGTGGGGACAACCTGGTGACTATGATTTCAATGGAGATGATTTACATTATAAAAAGGTTATGGCATCTTTATATTTGGATGAATTTGAAGATGAAGACAATCAAGAAGAGAAACCAAAAAAATGGGATTATGGTACAATGTAATAATGAATGGGGTAAATTAAAAGAAACTTTTGTTGGTACGGTAGATAATGCTAATATGCCAACACACGGTAAGGATTTACATGCAATTAATTATGCCGATAAGAAAGAAATCCCGTCAGAAGAAATGGGTTTTTTTGACCCTAAGGTTTACGAAGAAACACATGAAGATTTAGAAAATTTGGTTTCATTGTTGAAAGATTGTGGTGTAAAAGTTAGAAGACCACAAACAATAGACACCATACAAACAATAAGTAATGGTTTATGGGAAACCACACAGTATTATACATTTTGTCCACGGGATAGTGTCACTGTAATTGGAGATTTAATCATAGAATCACCGATGAGTTTACGTTCAAGACAGTATGAAACATATTGTTTTAGGGACCAGTTTATTGAGTATATGAATGAAGGAGCTCGTTGGGTTTCTGCACCAAGACCAAAATTAACTGATGAGTCTTATCAATTAGAAGATTTGTCAAAATTAACACTAACAGAAATTGAACCCGTTTTCGACGCCGCTAATATTTTAAAATCAAATAACGATATTTTATATCTTGTTTCTAACACGGGTAACAAACTTGGTGCTAAGTGGTTACAAAATATTTTAGGTAAAGAATATAGAGTACATATACTTGAAAATATGTATTCATATTCACATTTAGATTCTACAATTGCATTATTGAGAGAAGGATTATGTTTATTGAATCCATCACGTGTGAATGAAAATAATATGCCTGAGTTTTTAAAATCTTGGGATAAGATATGGTCACCACCTATGGTAGATATTGGTTATCATAAAGTACAAAGAGCATCAACGTGGATTGGTATAAATCTCTTATCTGTCGATGAAAATACGGTTATTGTGGACAACACTCAAAAAGAATTGATAAAAGAATTAAAAAAATATGGAATAGAATCACTTGATTGTAGAATAAGACACGCGAGAACTTTAGGTGGTTCTTTCCATTGTGTCACAACAGATATAGAAAGAGAATAATATGATAAATTTTTTATATGAAGATTTTGACAATAAAGTAAATTTTATTGACTGTCACGATGTAAATCCATCAGGAATTAAAAGATTTTGGATTTCACCTCTTCTAAATGCTTCGTTAGTTCATTATTCATTTTATCCAAAAAATAATTTGACAAATTCATATGGACTTCACCAAGATTTAACAAGTGTTAATCATTATATAATCTGTTCAGCTGTAAATCATAGTCCAGGTGATTGGACCGGGTATGAACCAAGAGTAGAAACACTTTTCAAATATCTTAATCAGAAATATATTGATGATTTAAGAGCAGGTAGAGCATTGTTGATGTTAGATTCGAGTTTTGAAGGATATCAAACTAATTGGTTATTTGATTGGTTTCATCAAGAGTGTACTAATTGGGGTATTTCACCGAAACAAATTGTTTATGTTACTGGTAATATGATTGTGTCAGACATATACAAAAAATGGTGTGATGATAGAAACATAGTTGATAGAATGAAATGTATTGGATACTCACATTTTGAGTTGGATGTTGCCATGACCACTAAAAATAGAATTATAAAGGGTAATGCCCTCCCAAGTTTTGAAGAAAATTTTGTTTATAAGTACGAAAATTTACCAAATATAAAAACTTACGCTTGTCAAAATAAAAGAATAAGATTTCAAAGAATTTGGTTTTACAAATATCTACATGATTCGGGATTATTAGATAGTGGTATGGTTAGTATGAACAATTTTGATGTTGTTGACTATGATTGGGAAGGTGCTTATATGACACGAATGGAATCTAAAAGATTAAATGAAAAGTTACCCTTATTAATTTATAATAAAAGAAATGATGAATTAGATGACAATTATTATATAAGAAGATTTAATGATCAAGTTTGTAAAGATAGTTTTGTAACAATAGTTAGTGAAGCACAATGTTCTGATAGTGACGAAACAATGTTTATTAGTGAAAAAACATTCAAAACAATAGCGTGTACACATCCATTTATTGTAATGGGTAATAAGAATACGATGTCTAAGTTAAGAGAAATGGGATATAAGACATTTGAAGGTTATATTGATGAAGGTTACGATTCATTACCCACACATGAGAGAATGCAAAGAATAATTAAATCTATAAATCAAATTAATAATATAAGTGATAAATTGAATTGGTATATTTCTATGAAAGATATTATGAAACATAATCATAATACTTTAATAAGTAAGTTAGATAAAGTACCTGACGCTTTTCAAGAAGTAATCGATTATTATAAAGAAATGTTCTATAAAGATAAAATAATTTAAATATGTTTGATTGGTATAAATATGATTTTATAAAACCCATAAACAGAGACTCAAAAATAATTATAGGTCTTGGGGATAGTTTTACTGAAGGTTTAGGTGCATGTTCAGAAAAATTATGGAAAAGATGTGAATGGAATTTGAATAATATTACAGGTGATAAACAAAAGGAATACCAAATATCTTTTTATGAAAATTCTTGGGTTCACAAGTTGGTAAAGAATCACATGCCCGATTATACACCTATAAACATGGGTATGGCGGGTAGAGGTAATAGGGCGGCCGTAAAAGAATTGCATTTACATCCAGAATTAAATTTAGGTATGGCAAAAGAAAAAATTGTAATATACATGTTATCAGGATATGAAAGATTTGATTTTGTTAACAGAGAATATTTCGAACACATTCATTTTGAAACAATGTGGCCATTAAAAAATCAGGGAACCCCAAAGAAATTATTATGGGATTCTTATTTTGACCACATATGGAGTGAAAGAGTTGGTATTATTGAAATGATATTAAACATAGCCGAGGCGAGCTTGTGGTGTAAAGCAAACAACGCAAAACTTTATTTATGTAGTGCGTTTAGAAATGATTATAATAAAGAAAATTTTATTAAATTAATATTGGAAGATTGTGAATGTAACAAAGGTCGAACACCAAATTACTTATTAAATCGTGAGGACCATGTTAAAAATTTGGTAGACATGATTGATTGGGATAATTTCATTAGGCCCGGTGAATTTGATTCAATGAGTGATTATTTATTACATTTAGAAGGAAGAGATGATTTAATAAATGATAGAGAAGCAGCAGGTTTTTATGATTTTTCACTTAGTCTTGAAAAATTAAGTCCTAAAGGATATATTAGTAATTGTGGACATCCATCTGAAAAAGGACAAGAAGCTTTAGCAGAAGTAATATATAATAATATAAAAAAAATAATATAAAATGACAGATAGAAAATATCTACCGACATTAGCAGAATTAGTTGACAGATTAAGTATTTCTCAATTGAAAGAACAATTTATTCCTGAACACAAAGAGGAATATGCTCAAGAAATAAGAGATATAAAACACGATATCGAATTAATTCTTAAAGAAAATGATTCACTTATAAATGCCGACACAATTAGGGCAATAGTGGTCCTAGCACAAACCAATCTACATATTTGGCATAATGAGTCAAATTATAGAAAATATGGTAAAACTGAAAACACCAATTTAGAATTGACACATGGATTAAATGGTGTTAGAAATACCGCAAAGAATAAAATACAAGAAATTGTAGGAGGTAGAAAAGATTATAAAACAGACTGTTTAGCTTCAGAATTTAAAGATTGGGGAATTAGTTGGTAAATATATTATATGAAAACATATCTTGACGACATAGAAATAGCAAAAATTATTCACGATTGGAAATACAAAGGATATGTTGTAATCCAAATCTTCAACGAAGAAGAGGTTAATGAAATGAAAAGTGAAATGAATCGTTTAAGATTAGAGAGAAATCTTAAAGATTTATCATGGGGTGAATATGGTATGTATTCTCACCCACAAAAAGATTCCGAAAAGATTTTAAAATATTTGGGTCATCCTAAGTTGTTAGAAGTTAACGAATTTCTTTTTGGTGAAAAATGTGATGGAATACAAAGTTTAGCTTATTTCAAACCACCGGGTGAATTAGGTAGAGATGCACATCAAGATGGTTTGTACTCACAATCTGGTTGGGGTCGTTCATTAAATGCCAGTGTTGCGTTAGATGAATGTACAAAAGAAAACGGTGGACTATGGGTTTATGAATGTTCACATTATTTACCAATATTAGAAATTGAAATTGACGAAAATAGAACAAAAACAAATCCTGAATTTTGGAAAAATGAAAGAGGTAAAGC
>JACCDW010306772.1_pt1 | contig 21426 bp, 50 predicted proteins | sample 7449781 | NCBI WGS metagenome assembly JACCDW01 (sample SAMN15323449, study PRJNA562643) | freshwater metagenome | isolation source: river surface water | place: USA:Blue River Watershed | collected 2017-08-18
GTCGCAGATTATATGCGGGCCGCTACCCGCAGGATACACCTGAGCAAGTGTATAAACTGCTCCTTAACATTTAGGAGAGATGTGCCAAACTATGACTACAAGTGTGTTATATGTGAACACACAAAAGAAATTAATAAACCAATCAGCGAATCAACAATGACAGAACTATGCGATAAATGCGGTGCTGCAATGGTTAAGCAGTTTGGTACATTTGGTATTCAGTTTAAAGGTACTGGCTTTTATAAAACAGATAACGCTAAGTAGTTCAATGATATAATTAACTTGTTATAAAAGTTATAACAAGGAGTTATTAGTTGACTAGGACTAAGCTATGGAGATTAACATTAACAGCCATTTTAGGGTTTGGTTGGCTATTCCTCACACCTGCTTATAGTGATGATCCACTAAGTTTAGCCGCTCAAGAGATACAAGAATTAAACGAAAAGGTTAATAACCTAACAGAAAAGGCTGAAACTCAAGCCCTTATAGATATAGCAGAAAATAAATATGACGATGCGGTAGCCGCAAAAGAGGCTAGGGATGCTGCATATGATGCGTATGATGCGGCTGTAACAGCAGAAGCAACAGCTTTATCTGAAAAAAATTCAGCTCAATCAGCAGTAGATGGGCAAACTGCAACAGTTGCTGTAGCTTTATCAGAAAAAAATTCTGCAGAAGATAACCTAGATGTTTCACAAATCAACCTTGCAACTGCAAACAATAATCTTCAGTCAGCACAATCAGTAATTAATAATGCTGGTGGAGATGGCCTACAATATACTGTATATAATTTAACAAGGGTATGGCCAAACGTTGCAGTACCAGACAGTGTAATCTGTTCTGGAACATGGAACTCAAACTCAATGAACCTTCCAGTTTGTGGTAATAGGTACGAGAATATTGTGGTTAAGTTTACTGGAAAAATTACTGTTCCAGATCATTGGACCTCCACATACTTTGCAGGACTTACAGATGACGGATTCAAGATGTATGTTGATGGACAGCTTGCTATTAGTAATTGGCAAGAGCAGGGATCTGCTTGGAGCCCATACTCACCAATATATGATGTTACAACAGATAAAACACTTGATGTAGAAATTTGGTGGTATAACGGTGGTGGACCAGGATCTTATTATCTTGGGTGGGCTATTCCTGGTGGATGGACAGGGGCTGGATGCGATTATACTGGTGGTTGGGGAGTAGGATTTAGTTGTAACCTTGGAACATTTTCTTCTGGACCTGGTGCAACACAAGCACAAATTGATGCATATAATGCAGCAGTAACTGCAAAAACTGCGGCACAAACAGAGTATAACTCTAAGCTTGCAACTTATAATAATAAAGTTACAGCATACAATACTGAAAGCTCTACATTAACAACATATAATCAAAATCTGATAAGTAAGACTATTACATATGATTCTGCTGTAATAACTACAGCAAATGCCCTTGCTTCTAAAAACAATACACAGGCAGTTTATGATCAATCTATTATTGATTTAAATAATGCAATAGATGATGCATGGGAATTATATAATGAAACTTGGCAGTTTGAAGAAAAACAAAGAGTTGCTGCAGCAATCGCTGCTGCTATGGCAAATCAACCTCAACCAACACCAGATGCAACAGTTGATCCTACTCCAGAACCTTCTCCTGGGCCAGATCCTGAGCAAACAGAACCAGAAGATTCCAATCCAACTCCAGAGCCTGAAACCACAAATGAGGCGACACCAGAACCAAGTCCTGAGCCTGAGCAGACTCCAGAGCCTTCGCCAGAGCCTTCACCTCAGCCATCGGATATAGATCAAGAGCCAACTCCTGAACCAGAGCCAACTCCTGCTGAACCTTCTGAAGAACCATCTACCAATACTATCACAGAAGAAACGGCAAACCTAATTGCAGATTTGACCAGCAAAGACACACTAACTAAACTAACACCAGAGCAGAAAGCGGCTGTAGCAGAAGGTCTTGGAATTAGAGCAGAAGAAATAGCAAAGGTTGCTGCCTTGGCTGCTTTAGATAAAAACCTAGCTACAGCTCTAGAAGAATTTGGTGATAGAATTAAAGAGAACGCTACAGCTCCAATGCCTTATACATTAGCAGATGCAACAACAGAGGTTGCAACAGAAGCATTTTTATCAGATCCAATCGGAGCAATTGCAGATATAGATTTTGAAAAATTATTAAGCCCATCAGAATGGGGCAAAGACATGACCGATGACCAGAGAGAAAAAGCTCAGGAAGTTGTTGTGCCAGTAATTATCGCAGGAAATATTGTGGCAGCAGCCATGACTAGGAGGATATAATGAAAATAATTAAAGGCTTCTTTAATTGGATATGGGAAGCGGTAAAGGAAAGCATAGCCCAGCTATGGACCCTCCTTGGATTCTTCATAGCCTGGCTTACCCTAACAGGGACGGCACAGGACGTAGTAGGCCTAGCAACAGTATTAGTTACTGTAATTTGGCTAATTACCATACCTTTAAGAAAAGACGAAGAATAGGGTATAATAGTGGTATGAAAAGAATAACCGCTATTGCTTTATCAGGTCTATTAATGCTATCATTGACTAGCTGTGGATATCAAGGTTCATACAGATATCCATGCCAAGACCCTGCAAATTGGAAGAATGCTGAATGCAATCCACCAATTTGTGAAGCAAGCGGAACATGCACAAAAGATGTAATTGGTAAAGCATCAACTACTACTACTGAAACAGGTACTACAAATGGCTAAAGAGAGACTAAGTCCTCAAGATCTAGACGCTAGATTAAAATTTATTTTAGGAATCACACTTGGTTCTATCCTATTCCTTACATCTGTAGGAATTCTATACGGACTTTTATTTGTAACACAACCAATCGGAGCACAGTCAGAGAACGATAAGATGTTCTTTAATGTTCTTGGAAGCGTTGCAACATTTATTACAGGAACACTTGCTGGTCTATTGATTGGACAAAGCGGTGCAAAAGATATCATGAAGGCACAACTCGATAACAAAGAGATGGATGCTAAGAACACACAGGCGGACAAGAAACTTGAAGCAGAAATTGATGCTACTGCAGCACGTTTAGCAGCAAAGCCAGACGGTGCAATGCCAGCAGAGCAACCAGTAGACACAGATTGGGATAAAGAATAATGTCAGTCGATGAATTTCCAGTTCCAGCAGAGACAGCCAAGGCTCCAAAAGGTAGCGTTGCTCGTCTTATTCAAATTGCTAAGTCTCAAGTAGGATACATTGAAGGTCCTAAAGACAATGAAACAAAATACGGCGCATATACAAAAGCTAACTTTCAGCCATGGTGTGGCTCATTTGTAAATTGGTGTGCTAATGAAGCAGGAGTTAAGATTCCTAATACAGTTTATACTCCAGGTGGTGCAGCAGCATTTAAGAAAGCTGGTGCATGGATTGATGGAGATCTAGCAGATCCAGAACCAGGAGATATTGCGTATTTTGATTTCCCATCAGATGGCGTCGATAGAATTTCTCACGTAGGAATTGTTATTGAAGACAATGAAGATGGAACTGTATGGTGCATTGAAGGAAATACTTCTTCAAAGAAGTCTGGAAGCCAAAGAAATGGTGGAGAGGCTTGCAAGCAACTTCGTGCTTATAAGAAAAACAAGAAGGGTGTACAAGTTTCAATCGTAGGATTTGGTCGCCCTAAGTTTAAGACTGGAGCAGCACCAAAGCCAGCTGGATCAACATCCGCTGGAGTATGCCCAACTTGCGGTAAATAATGAAAACTTACACTGTTAAGCTTGAAGTAAATGCAGAAGTACAAGCATTTAGCGAAGAAGATGCTGCAGATTATATCAACGATATATTTGGTGTAGACGAAGAAGTTAAATCAGTTAAAGTAGTTAGCGTTAAGGAGAAGTAATGGCTAAAGAAGGATATAAACCAACCGCTGGTATGCAGTCAGCAGCTCGTCGTGCAATTAAATTAAAAGAGCAGGGTAAGGCGAAAGGTGCTGGAACAGCAGTAGGCTGGACTCGTGCAGGACAATTAGCTAGAGGTGAAACTCTTAGTCTTTCTACAGTTAAGCGTATGTATTCTTTCTTCTCACGTCATGAAGTAGATAAAAAAGGTAAAGACTGGGATAACGCAGAAAATCCATCTAACGGAAAAATTATGTGGCTAGCATGGGGCGGCGACGCTGGTTTCTCTTGGTCTCGTAAAATAGTTGAACGGGAGAAAAATATGAAGAAGTCATTAACACATGATGAGCTTGTAGAAGAGATTAAAGATATCTTGGATGATGTAGTTAATCCAGCAGATACAGTAGTAGAAATTCCAGACGATGAAGAAATTACTAAAGCATTAAGATCAGAAGTTACAAAAGAACAGCTTGGAATGGTCATTGAGCATCTCATGGAAGCAATTGAAGCAATGATTGAAAAGCCAGAAGAAGAGGAAGAAGAAGAGGAATCAGATTCAGCGGAGATGGAAGTAGAAGACTCAAACTCTTCAAATCCAGCCCCAGTAGGAGATCCTATGAAGAATGAAGTAAACTGGCCAGTAACTAAAGCATATCAAGATTGCGGATGCGAGACATGTAAGGCAAAAGATGTAGGCTGTGAAGATTGCGAAGAATGCATGAGCAAGTCTTATGAGTCAGATAATGAAGATGAAGATAAATGGGATAACATTGAAAAGGCCTGTTGGTCAGGATATACCCAAAGAGGTATGAAAGAAAAGAATGGCAGAATGGTACCAAATTGCGTACCCGTTGATAAAGTACAAAAGTCCGTATGGAACGGAACTTTTATTAAATAATCTATTGACATAGCCGCAGCATTTCCTGTATAATATATATCAGTGGGGTGCTGCGGTTTATGTTTAGGAAATGATGTTAAATTTAACAGAACTAGGTGTCGAAGTCTTTATTAAAAAGGCTAAAAATATAACCCCATATTGGGACAATTACGACCTTATCATTTGGAAAAAAGATCATAACGGATTTACTAACGTAAAGGGCATGTTCAGAGAGAACGCTTGGGGAATAGCAGAGAAAATTTCTGTTAACGATAAAGGACTATGGAAGTTGCCCACAAAATATGTCAAATATTTTAAATGATCTAGGCATAGATTCAGATGATCTAGATTGGTACCACATCTCAATATGTAGAGGTGTGGATACTAATTTGTTTTATGAAAAATATGAAGTTGATTCAAATATAGCAAAAAATATAGATGAAATGTGTTTAAGTTGTCCAGTAGTTAGTATGTGCTATCAAGCTGGAATAGATGGAAATGAATACGGAGTTTGGGGCGGAGTTTATTTAACGTCTGGATCAATAGACAAGTCAAAGAATTTGCACAAGTCTCCAGAAACTTGGAAGAGGTTGAAGAAGAAAAATGTTTATTGATAAGTCCTCAGACAAGCAGAAAGAACATTTTAAATACGGAATTAATCAATGGACTGGTGAGCCAAACAAACCAGTTTTTTATACAGAAGAGATGAAGAAAAAGGTTCATCAAATAAAGAAGCCCTCTATGCTTCTAATGGATATAGTAATGTATCCAGACTTCTTAGCATTAAGATTATATGAAGATAATTTTTTACAGTTTGATGGCGTCAAAAAAGAGATAGTCATCGATTATGTTGGAAAGGTCAAGAAATTGATTGAATCATATGGAGTCAGATGCGAGTTGGAGGGCAAACCTAGTGAAAGAGTACTATGACACAACCCATATTGTATTTATTCATTCAGAGCAGTGCCACGGTACTGTTGAAAAACTTGGTGCATGGGCATCAATTGTGAAATATAACAAGGACGGAATAGAGCACAACGAGCTTATGGAAAATGAAGACTTTACTATAGTCGATGAGATTGTTTTTAAACATATTGAGGAATCAGAATAATGGAAAAAATTTTATGTTACAGCTGTAATAAATCTAAGAATAAACTAGAAGTCAAGAAGTCATCTCTTCTTCCAATAAATCTTCTTATTTGTGAATCATGCATTACTTCTAAGTTTGAGCCTAGATGGGTAATTATTTTGGCTGGAAGATCAAACGGATCAGACCATGTAAAAGAATTTATCATAAAAAAGAGATACTTGGGCAACGAAATTACTGCATCTGAACTATTAATTTAAGTCAACTGTTTTACATTATAAATTATAGTCAAGTATAATTATTCCATAATGTCCGTTTTAGAGTATATTGTCCTACTTGCCGCTGCCGCTTCGGGAATCGGATATTTTGCCACTAAATTTTTTAAGCTTTTTAAAACATGGTTTCAGTTTATTCAAGACTGGAACGGAACAGAAGATAAGCCTGGGGTCGTAGAAAGACTAGAAATAGGCAATAAAAGATTTGAGAAGCTAGAAAATGAAATTCAGGTAATAAAGGCTGAATTATTTAATAATCACGGCACGTCTCTGCGTGACGCCATCGATAGAATCGAACGAAATACCTCAAAATAGGCTACTTGCCACCTTAATTTTAAAATAGTATACTAGTGCTATGACCTGCATAGTAGCCCTAATTCATGAAAACAAAGTCTTTATGGGCGGTGACGCCGCCGCATCAGATGATAAGTCTGGTTTAATTTTTCAACGCACAGATCCAAAAGTTTTTAAAGTTGGGCAATACGGAATCGGTTTTGTAGATTCATTTAGAATGGGTCAGATACTTCAATACAATTGGACTCCACCAAAGTATACACCAACTGCTGGTTATAGAAATTTAGATAAGTTTATTAGAACAAAGTTTGTTGATTCAATCAAAGAAGCATTTAAAGAAAATGGTTATGGTAATTTTTCCTCTGCAACAGAAGATGGCGATGAAGGCGGAATCTTTTTAATAAGCGTACAAGGTGCTGGTAGAATCTTTACAATGGACTCAGACTTCCACATAGGAGAAGCTGATGTTCAATACATGTCAGAAGGTGCAGGTCAAGAACTTGCTCTTGGATCCTTGTACTCTACATCTATGGTTAAGACTCCACGCAAGCGTGTACGCATGGCTTTGGAAGCAGCAGCTAAGTTCAACATGTCAGTAAGACCGCCCTTTACAATTATTGAAGTCTAGAGTATAATAGATTTATGAAATGGGTTAATCGTTTAGCAGCAGCCCTGATTGGCCTAATAGGCATTGGGATAGTTAAAGATTTTTTTTCTAAGTATGAAGTTCTAGTTTTTGATAAACAGGATGTTGAAGAGGCTAGAAAAGATGAGCAGGCTCCTGGAATGGATCTTCGAGGAACCCCTACCCATGAGTGTATATGTGGCTCACAAGTATTTTATCTTAAAGCTGTATTTAATGATTATGAAATAGCTACATATTTTTTAGATATGCAATGCGTTGAGTGTGGAAGTCTAGCAACTGCACCAACTCCCTTAGACAGAGAGATTCAAGAATGAGAAAGTCAGAAAGAATAAGATTACTTGAAATGGAAATGCTTAGAATGCAATTTCAAATAGAGTATTTAAACAAGGCGGTTTCCCTATTGTTAGAAGAAAATAGGATTAAAGGTCCAGATATGGACGCTGGAAAATGGTATTCTGCTAAATTAAATAAAGATAAATAATACTATTGACAACATCTTTTTAATTTAGTATTATATTCATTATGAATAAAAAAATAACAGCGGCTATGTTAGCCCTAACACTAATTATCCCTACAACCGCTAATGCGGCAAATTTGTCCAACAGAACAGTTGGAACACCAACCATTGCTATTTTAGATACAGCATTGGACACATCTCTACCTATCTTTAAAGATCGTATCCTATTTGAGGCATGTGTAACTCAGTGGGCATCTTGTCCAAACGGTTTGACCGAGATGGAAGGCCCAGGATCTTCTGTTATTAAGCCAGAGTGGATTACAAAAAATGGATTTAATCACGGAACAGAGATGGCATCAATTGCAATTGCAACAAACCCAAACGTAAAGATTGTTTTTGTTCGTATCATTGGAGCTAACTCAAATGGTTTGAGGCAGGCTACTGGTGAGGCTACAGTTTATAATGCTTTGGAGTGGGTAATTAAGAATAAGGACCGATTTAACATTCAAGCAGTTTCTATGTCTCAAGGGCAGTCAATGGAGAAGGCTACAGCCACAGATTACTGCTCAAAGACTCCAATTACAGAAAGTAAAATCCAGTCTTTGCTAGGCTATGGAATTCCAGTATTTTTCCCAACTGGTAATGGTCGCAACTATTCAAAGATTGATTGGCCAGCATGTATCCCATCTTCAATTGCAGTCGGAGCAACAATGCCTAATGAAGGTATTGCAGTCTATACAAACCATGATCCAAAGCTCACAGATTTCTTTGCGCTAGGAACAACAAGAGCGACTACAGCAGGCAATAAGATTGTAAATATTGCTGGAACCTCTGCTTCCGCAGTAATTGCTGCGACACAATGGGCTACAATTAAAACAGCAAAGCCTACATTAAATTATAATCAAATCTATGATTTAATATCTAGAACATCAAAACCAACTACCAATTCACAAATTAAGAATGGTAAACTAATCAATCTACAAGGAGCACTAAATGGATAAGAGAACTACAGTTTTAGAAGGAATTATTGACGATGTGGCAAGAGCACTTTTTCAAAAGTGGGTTAATGCCCTTCCAGAAAATGAAAGAACAGAAGAAAACATTCAAACTTTAAACAGTAATGCTTCTGAGCACACTAGATTTGTAATTAAAATGTTTGTTGACAAATTTAATGAAGCAGCAGAAGAACTAAAAGCACAGCCAGACGAGCAATAAGGTATTGACTAGTCTATACTAATTTAGTAGAATAGGTATCATGCAAACATTCTTACCAGAGGCGGACTTTGATGAGACCGCAAAGCATTTAGATCGCAAGCGTCTTATCAAGCAAAGCGTAGAAAACCTACAAATACTAAAGTCTTTAGCTGGACTGTACAGTTCTGGCGCATGGAAGAACCATCCTGCAGTTAAAATGTGGGATGGCCATGAAGACTGGCTGTTCATGTATAACGAAGCAATCATTAAAGAAATCATTCTTCGTGGTTACAAGAATAGCACAAGAGCTCAGTTTGATGAAATATATCAAGATCATTTCATGATGCTAGAGTCAGAAGAGCCATGGTGGCTAGGAGATAACAATCTTCATTATACACACAAAGGTCGCCTATTCGAGAAAGATCCAGAAAAATATTACTTTTATAGTGATTACTCTGACTTTCGTGAACTAGGATATACATGCTGTGAATCATGCAGCTATTATTGGCCAACACATGCGGAGGCAAAGTGATAGTAACAGATTCAAGTTTTCAGGAAGCATTAGATCAAAATAATATTATCTTAATTGATTTCTGGGCTGAATGGTGCGGACCCTGTAAAAAGGTCTCTCCAATCCTAGATGAGATCTCTCAAGATACTGGTCTAGTAGTTGGTAAGTTAAATATAGATGAAAATCCTGTAAAAACTACAGAATATTCTGTACATTCAATTCCAACTATGGTATTATTTAAGGATGGAAATCCAGTCCATACTGTGATTGGCGCAAAGCCCAAGCACCTGCTCTTGAAAGAGTTGGCGGAATGGATATAACATTTGATGAATGGATTACATACGGCATAGAAAAGGGTTGGTGCGGACCTCCTGTATGTTACACACACGATGGACTACCAATGTCCGAACAAGAATATGCGGAGTTTGATGAAGGTCAAGATCCATGTACTCATATTGTTCGTATGTACGAAGACATTGATATGAAGAAAAGCATAGAGGATAACCACTCTCCGTCGCAATGGCGGAACTCGTACACAAAATAGAATTCCACGCTCATCAAGAGGTGGATACGATAAGGAGAAATAAATTAAATGAAGTCATTTAAGAAAATCGCTCTAGCAATGGTTGCAGCCGTTGCAATGGGTACACTAGCAACACCTGCAAGTGCTGCGCCTATGTCAGTAACTTCTGTAAAGAAGAACACTGGTACAGTTGCAAGTCCTACATGGACAGCACAAACAGCTGGAACAGCAGCAGCAACACCAATTACAATTCCAGTACCAGCAGACAACTCTGTTGATTCAGTTGATGTAGTTGAGTTCGTAGTAACAGTTGACACAGGAACTGCAGTCAGCGTTTCAGCAACTAATGCAGTAGTAGTAGCGGCGTTTGCTACATCTACAGCACCAGTAACAGCATCTTCAGGTTCAGCAACATGGACACAGAATGTTGGAACAGGAACAACAGCAACGTTTTATGTATATACTAAAACGACAGCAGTAAGCTCTGTAGCAATTACAAATCAGGGCACAACTGTAACATACTACCTACAGGGTACATCTACATTGATCGATAAGATTGCCGTAACTGGCGTAGATTCTGCTCCAGCAGGTACATCAGTAACAGTAACAGCAACAGCACAAGACGTATTCGGAAACAAGATTTCTGGAAAGACTCTTAATGCAATTGCAAACGGTGCAACTCTTGATACAGTAACTGTAACAACAGGAGCAACCCTTACAAACTTTGGATCAGCAGACGTTAAGTTTGTTGCCCCAGCAACTGGCCCAGTAACAATTGTTTTCTATGCTGCATCAGCAGACATGGCAGCAGCAGTTACAGGATTCAGCACACCATCTGCATCATCTGTAAAGGTAATTGCAGTTCGTGACTTGGCTGGCGATGTTGCAGCACTAACAGCACAACTTGCAGCAGCAAATGCTGCAAAGGCTACAGCAGAAGCCGCTCTTGCAGCGGAAAAGACTGCTCGTGCAGCAGAGAAGGCTGCTTCTGATAAGGCTCTTGCAGACGCAAAGCTTGCTTCAGATAAGTCAATCGCTGATCTTAAGAAGGCATTCAATGCACTTGCTAAGAAGTGGAATGTAAAGAATCCAAAGGCTAAGGTTACTTTAGTTAAGTAATCAAAATATTGTTCGTGGGGCAAGGGAGACCTTGCCCCATTGACATATAAATGATAAAATAAGATATGGCACAAGATGAGATCTATGAACTAGAGGGCTACTTTCAAAAAAAGTATACTAAATCAATAATAGATCAAATAAATAATTTTGAGTTCCCAGAAGAGTGGACTCCTAAACAAGTGGTAGATTATATTACTTATAAAATAGATAGGAAATAAATGTTAAAGAAATTAAAATTATGGTTGTTCCCAGCAGAGGTTAAGGGATTTAATTACAATGCTGCGGACAAGGATGGGGATGGTCTTGTTCAAGAAGGCACCCAATTTGAAAGAAAGGTAACTGTTGTGAAGAAGACAGCTAAGAAGCCAGCAGCAAAGAAGAAGGTAGTCAAGAAGACGGCGCCTGCTAAGAAGACAGCTCCTGCTAAGAAGACTGCCCCTAAGAAGACTACAAAAAAGAAGTAATGAGCCTAGAAGAAGTTTGTGAGATGGCGGGTTGTAAAAATAACGCAACCCGCCTAACCTCAACAGAGACCAAATATATATCTGTTTGTGAGGATTGTTGGCATCAAAGGTACAGAAGCTGATAAATGCTATAATAGGTATATAGGTGGCATTCTAGACCCATCTAAATACAACCCTATAGGAGAACAAAATGGCAGACGGAAAAGACTTAAACGGCTTTACATCACCAAAGGTAAATGATGCATCAGTATGGAATGGCGTACAATACGCAGCAGATCCAGCAGCAGCTTTCCCAGCAACAGACAAGTCATCACAGGATGGCTCAGGTCTCGGCAACGGTGGTAAGTAATAGTGTGCGTTGAATGTGGATGTGAATCATTTGGTAGCGAATCTGGGATCTCAAGTATTCCAGGCGGTATGCTAAATGTTTCAACAGATGGAGAAGCAGGACTTACATTAAATATGACTGCAACTCCAGAACAAAGAGAAAGATTTATTAATGAGCAATAATGGTACAGGAATGGATACTCCTCCAAACAATACACCATCAGGTGCAGTAACTTCGCAAGAAGCAGCGAGAAAGAATCCAAGCCAAGGTAAGTTTAGATCAGGCGTTAGCGGTCCAAGACCAGCAACAAAGATCGATACAAACAAGCATGGTATCCGCAGAGAGACCGTACTTGGACAAAAGAAAACAAGACCAAAGAAAGTATAAATAATATTCCCCGCCAAGCCCTACCAAGGGCTGGTGGGGATCTTTATTTAATTAATTATGTGTAAAGATTGCGGAAGCTGTGATAAAGAACATAGCAGAACAATAGATGACGCTATTGACATAACCCTGGACTCTCCTATATAATTAGGGTAAGAGAAAGAGGCGGAGATGTTAGAAATATTTTTTATAGTACTTTCATTTGCTATTGGCAGATGGATGGGAATAGAGCAATCCAAGGATCAAGTTCATGAGGAACGAGATAACTTTAAGTCATTATGGCTAGATGCTGAGGATAAGGCAGAAACATGGAAGCGCAGATACAACAATCTAGCTTCAACTACACAATCATCGTTTGAGGAATAATGTTTAAAAAAGAATTTGAAAATATTACATTTGTAAGTACATCCCTTGGGCTAGAAAGTATCGAGCATGTCTTACCAAGGCCTGCAAAATATTTTATCCCAGACTGGTTTAAACAGATTCATTCTTCAAGAACAGATACTGTACGAGTATGTCCATCTTTCCCAGATTATTTTTCTCTAGGCTATATCTTGCCTATGTGGTCTGATGTTGTATTAAGATATGACGATAAAGGACCATTTGTAGGAACCTCTATTTCAGAATATACTTGGGATGATCATGGGGATAACCAGTTTATTGACCATGTTTATTCTAATTTTCAAGGCGTAGAAGGACAGCATATTTTCAAGCCAAACTGCCCATGGAGAATCATTACACCACCAGGATGGTCTGTTCTACAACTACCACTATATTATCATTTCAATAAGGAATGGTCTGTTCTTCCTGGAGTTTTGGATACAGATATCCATAATGAAATCAACCAACAGGTTCTTTACCACGGCGATGGAGCGGATGCAGTGATAAAGGCTGGAGATCCATTTGTAATGTATGTTCCATATAAGAGAGAGAACAAACTAAAGCTAGAAACAAGATATCAGACAAAAGACGATGAGTATCTATTTAGATCAAGACACCTTGAACTTAACCTTGGACTAAGACCAAACGGCTGGTACAAGCGGAGACAAAGAGAGCGGGATAAGAAGAAGAAATGAGTAAGAAGTCAGTAATTCTCCTAGCATTATCCTTAGTTATCTTTGGTTTAGGATACTTAATTGCTACTCAGACAAAAGCTATTATCCCAGACATGTTTGATTTCGAAGATGATTACGAAGAGGACGAGGAATGATCAACGATCCAAATATCGAAATCTTTGATGAGATAGAGAGAATGTATCTAGAGTTTGACGAGGTAATGGAGAACCTTGGTTCAGATAAGCCTAAAGCTCCACCACCATGGGTTGTAACAAATCCATTAGACCCTAGATACTTTGATGCAGATCAGATTCTAGAAAGATTAAAATATTCTAAAGAATAGTGTTATATAGCGTAATATAACACGCAATTAGTGAAGCGAAAAGTGCGGCGAGAAGAGAGATGAATTCAGATCAATTTGACGAAGAGTATGACCTAGACAGGTCAATGCGTCTTAAGATCGCTATAGAAAAAGTATTTGAAGAGAATGCTGAATTGTTTGAAAGGTTAAAGAATGGCTGATCCTACACAGACACCCGCTAGAGGCGATTGGGCATGTCCATGCTCTGGATGCCAGAAGGCGGTAGCATGGGAGAGAAAGCAATTGATTCAGCTATTTGAATCTACTGGTGGCCTAGATAAAGCCATAGAATTGATTACAGAGAGAATGCCGAAACCGAAGGTGAAGAAATGATTGATAAAATTGTCAATATCCTATTTAAATGGACTGGATTAAGAGAGGCCTTGTTTGCAGAGGTTAACTTTTATAACTCTATCAGTAGAATTACGAAGGATCCAGAGTCTATGAAGACTGCATCAGCATTTTGGGAAGAACCAGATGGCTGGAAAGGCTGGACAATTGAAGGTAATAAGTATTACTTTAATGATATCCCAGAGCATGACCTCATGGGTGTAATAGAATCGATTGATGAAATGGTGAAAAATGGAATCTAATAGAAGAACTTTGATTAAGACAGCCAGTTGGGAGACATTCCACCTAGTAGGCGTTGCTGGAGTTATTTACCTATTTACAGGTGAATGGGAGTACGCCAGCTTAGGTGCTCTTATCTATATTGGCTGGGAAGCTATTGGCTACTATATCCATGAGCGTTTGTGGAATAAGGTAAAGATTAAGTAATTGGCCAGAAATCACTTTAATAAGCTCTGGTCAACTATCCTATCTAATGGTGTACGCCAGGATGCTGAGGGTAATTGGACAGTAATTAATTCTTCCACGAATAAGAGAAGAATGGAAAAGACTGGCTCCTCAGTAGGTGGAGCTTCAGGTCCATCCTCTCAGGAATGGGTACCAGCTAAGATATATGTGACCCCACAGGAGTTGGCGGAGATCTGGGAAAAACAGGGCGGGAAGTGTTATTGGTTTGGCGTTGATTTAGATATAACCCTATTATATAAAGATCATCCAGATTGGATGCCTAAACATCCATTAGCTCCATCCATTGATAAGATAGATGTTAATGGAGATTATACAAAAGAGAATATAGTTATCTGCACGAGGTTTGCTAACTTTGGAAGAAATGTTTGCGACTTTGATAAGTTTCATGATATAGTAGAGATACTAAAAGGAAAGCAGTTGACTAAGAATATAGAGCAATTATCTCTATTTAATTAAAGAAAGATATTATGAGAAGACTATTAGATAGATTTGGATATGGCACAGAGGTAGAAGAGTTATATGCTCCTATCGATCTTATTATCCATACAAAGGCTCCTGGTAAATGGCGGTTGATTGATATGGAGACTGGTCAAGAGTATATTGGCACAGCTTTTCCAAATCAGTATGGTCAATGGATCAGAGTCAAAAATAAGATTCAAGAATAGGCGGGGGAAGAAAGAATGTCCCATAAATACCTAGATATAGTAAGAGCTCTCAATAAGACCAAGAGCGAACAATGTTATATATGCAAAGATAAGGCTATAGGGATCATAGCTGACAAACATCGAATTCATTTTGTGTGTAAGACTCATTATAAGCTCGAAGAGCAAATCAGAGAATCTACACAAGATTCTGTCGAATCCTAGATTCCCCCCTCCCCTAAACATGTCTCTAATAGCCTTCTATGGCCTTTTTTGGCCTATTCTAGAGCATGTCTATGGATAAACATACTACTAATTCTTGATCGATTACTACTAATATATATATAGTTAGATATACATGTAATTGAACGCCCTCCATTTTACTCCACCGTAATCCATTTTGCTCCACATGGAGCCCATATGTGGCATATTTTCAGGGATTTGTCAATACCTCTCGTAAATGGCATATTTGGCCCATATTGTCAAGGCTTCTGGGGCATATTTTATGTCCCCGTAAACGGGAAAATTCGCCCACAATTTTGACAGATTTGCTATACATTCTGATCTATTTTATGTATATTCAGATAGATAATCATTTATTTATATCTCATTATCTGATATTTTTCAGGGATTTTTTACACATGGTCGTAAAGGGGATATTTGGCCCTCATTTTTTCCACAAAAAATCCACAGGCTGTGGATAAACCTGTGGATAATTTGGGCTAGATATGTTTAAATAAAGGGATGATCTATAGTTACTTTATTTGTCTCATTGGTTTGATGTAACCAAGAGTATCTATAGTTTTGTTCTTTTACTTCTGGTAGGGATTTTATGAATTCCCCCCGTTCTTTTGGTGTGATAGGTAGTTGAACTGATTTGAGGTCATTAGATACCTTAATTTTATCAATCATCTTGTCTAGCATATTAGCAATGATTAGACCTTCACAGACTGTGCCATTATTGGCTACTTCTCGTCTGTATCGTTCCGCCTGCTTTTCTACAATCCATGCTACAACCTCCATGATACGGTCTATGGTGTATGTTGGCTGTTCTGCGAGGTACCTGCCTAGAGCGGCAGGGTTGAAGAAGTGGTCTTCTACTGAATTAGATAGAAGTTCTCCGATTTGCTGTTCCTTGGTTTTCATAGTCCGCCTTTCCTATATAGAGTTGTTTATGGATTATACCATTAGGGGCTGGCTTTTGGCCAGCCCCATGGCTTAGTTACTTCTTAGGAGTTGGCTTCTCCGCCTCAAAAGTAACTCCCTGTGACTGTGCCTCTGATAGAGCTTGCTTCGCTGCTGCAGAGAAACGACCACGGGCTCCGACTGTAATGCCCTTTGACTTTAGATATTCACGCTTTGTTGCCATTGTTAATCCCCTTTCAAGAGATAGTTATTTATATTGATTATATAAGATATTTACGATTTTGTAAATACCTCCGCCTTACATATTCAGTTGTAGATCCATATCGATATCTTCATTTAAGAATACTTCTGTTGCCTCAATCTCGTCATCTATTGGAAGAGAATTCCAGTGGATGGACTCGTTTGAATTTGCAATCTCCGCTGCTTCATATGGGTCGGCAGCATCGATGATTGTGTAATAGTTTTGATACCTAGTTCCAAATACTCTATATGTCGGCAAGTAATTCCCTCATTTCCCATTCGGCATATGTACGGACAATAAAGTCCTTATCGAGATTGTAGCAAAACTCTACAGCTTTTGTCAAGGACTCTGTCTCATATATTGGCATGTCCATTATGTCGTAATTGTCTCCTTTGTCATATACCTCAAATGTTCTGGTACCACCAGGAGAACAATCATATGCAACTTCCAGGATTTCTAGACTTGGTGCGTAAGACACTTTATAGTCCCTCCGTTTGCTCAACTCGATCTTTGATTAATTTGGCAATGATGTTATGAGCTTCGATATTCTCAGTTTCGCTGCCACCCCACAATAGTTGTTGGGCTTTGTTTAATTGCTCATTGATATACTGATCACTCATCTTCATCTTCGTCCTCCTCATCCTCAAACATGGAATCTACCATGTAGTCTCGATTTAACATCCATTCCATTACATCTTCATGATGTTGTTCGGCACCGTACTCCAGAGAGAACCCGTGCCCAGCCTCCACAGCCTCACAGAGGCAGTCCCACATCTCATCCTCAGTCTTCTTCATGATGAAGGTCTCATCCGCCATGAAGTTCTTGATTGTGCTCCAGGTCCATAGCCAGACCAGGGATAGCCCTAGGTCCGTTGTATCCAGAATGTCCAGACATTGGTTTAATTTATCTTTATCTTGTGGCTTCACGTTGCTTGGTCCTTTCTTGAATAGCAAACGATAACTGATAGGTTAATGAATATACGGCAGTTAAAGCGTCCATATAGCCTTCGTTGTACAAGCGCTCCACGGTGTCGCTGTAGTCTTCATCAGAGCCCAATTCATTTGAGTTCTCTAGAAGAGGCACAAGGACCTGTTCGCATTCATACATCATGTTCTTCAATTCGCCATGAAGAATGTCGGTGCCCGTCTCACCCATGTCGATAAGTTTCTGCAGGCGTGGTTCTAGTTCAGTAGTGTTCATCATGCCATTATATCCTCTACCACTGACAAAAAGTGGCGGGTAGCAATAATCTGTCCATTAATAGAGATATCCTCAATCTCTAAAGACTGATATTCATTTGATTCCATTTCTTCATATGTAGCCATTTCTTTTTCAAGTTCCTCAGAATCTTGTTCAAGACTAATTAAATGAAGCTTCATATATTCGATCAATTTATTAATCTTCGTATCCATCAAAATACCCCTCTGCCCATAGGCCCTGTAGAAATGTTAGCGCTGTTGTAAGACCACCCGTTGTAGCCTTATCTAATTTGGCGGAAGCAATAGCGTCTGCTAATGAATCCATCATTATATTTAAATCCTCTAAGTCATAGCCTAGCATTATGCCTCCTCATCAAACTCTAGATAATATTGGTTATCAGGTGTTAAATCATAATGTTGATTAAATCTACCTTTGAGATAATTGCTAGACGACATATCTGCAATTCTCCAATCTGCATATAATTGGCCCTCATCTAAATTAGAATTCATCCAATCATCTAATAACTGTTCTGCAATTTCTTGCAGTTCAGCGTCAATTACCATTTGGTTTTCATTTTCTAAGAAACTCATCATGCCTCCTTCTTGTCGCTTTTGGTCAATAATACCATGTGGGTCTGACATTTTGCCATTGCCTCTTCATCCTGCCATGAACCCTGATTACATTCAGAGCAGAATTCACCACAGTCATCTTCACAATATGACAATGTATCAAAAGATTGGCAAGCATAGCAACGATTCTCATATTCTAGAATCTCTTTAACTTCACCACGGACAATCTCATATTCTCCACCCCAACCTGTTTCTTCCTCATACTCTAAAGTAAGGAGGGAATTAGGAACAAGATTACTTAGTTTAGTTAAGATAGTTACAGCAGGTGACCATGCTGTCTCATATTTATATACAAGCCAGTTGTCATCACCTTCTGATTTATATTCAATTAGTTCTGTATTAGGATATTCATCATCATCACGGACAGCAACATCCCATTTAGTTCCCCAATTAGAATTGTTCCATGAATACCAATCCTTCTGAGTTTTAGCAAACTCAACAGACTTAGCAAACCAATCAGGAGAATTCATATCTATATGGTCACGCTTTGGTTGGCATGCATATTCCTCATCAGTGATTCCGTCATCCTTATATGAGTGGATATTGTGGAAGGCAAAGACAGGATTATTGTATTCAACTAATTTAATTTTGGTGGGGAATCCCGAAGAACTAATATCACCCATACCATAAGTCTCTTGTGCTAATGTAAATGGACTATTCAGTCTATCCTTGATATAATCAATTTCAGACTTTGGTCCTTGTATTGTTAATGTGTTATACACCCAATTTGGCATATTGTTTCCTTTCGCTAATAACCCAATTATATATTACACCACTGACAAATGTCTATAGAATATCCCTGTGATGCCCACCACATTTGATCAAAGCTGATCTCATATTGTGAAATTTTCAGGGAATTTACTTGACTTCCGTAAAAGAGATATGATACCCTCACGTCTTTTGGGGGCCAAACAAAAATCCCCCAGGCAAGCTGGGGGATCAAGATGAGTAAGGCTGCTAGCAGAACGAAAGGAATTAAGTAAACGCTGCTTTATTTAACGACTAGGGGAATCCCTGGTAGCCGCACCTTACTATTAATGAACGGGCCCACTAGGACCTATTCATATTATATCATATTACAGTTAACTAAACTGAGAGAGTTACGTCCGCATACTTCTCAACAAAGTTACTTAGGTCCATGGTAAAGATTGCTTCATTACTCATTCCATTTACTTTGTTATCCAAGTCATTGCGTGGAGCCTCTTCATGAAGACTGAATGTCTGTTGCTGAAAATCAACGATAGCAATCTTGTGCTCGTTATCGCCAATCTCATTTACATGCAGGCCCCATCCAGTTTCAGAATTCCAGTCATCTGCTACCATTTGGCTAATTGTGATACGTGTAGCATATGATGGGTCATTCCAGCGAGGACGTGCTTTAAATACTGCCTCTGCCAATCGAGCAAGCATTTGATGGCCCGCCCAGTGCCCGTATAGTACAATTGTGTTTCCATTCGGCTGTACAAATCCGAAGTTTGCTCTGTCTCCCATGTTATTCCGCCTTTTCTAGTTGAGGTGTTGTTTCTTCTACTTTATTCAATTGTATAACTTCGTAGGCCTTTTTGTCAAGGGCCTCTTTATTTTTATTATAATGATGACCGCAGAATGCCAGCTCACCATCTAATAGTTTAACTAAATACATTGCCTGAGCTGAGCTGCATTGATCACAGCCAATCCACTTGTTTAGATCCTCAGAGGTCATAGTCGACGGTTCCAAATTCAATTCGGTCTGCGATATCATCATAGACTTGTCCTTCATCCTCAGACTCAGCCCACAAACGAATATTTGCGACAATTACTTCACGAGCAAATTTGACGCCGTCTTCAAAACCATCTTGGTAATCCATTTTTATCTCCCTGTGTATCCTGTTGGTTCATAATCAGATACATATGTTTCTTTTAGATTGTATGTATCACGTATTGAACTCACCTTCTCAATACTACCAGTTCCAATATTGAATGTCAATGGTGCAATGAGTTGTGGGTCCAGGCCCATCATCTCCGCTGACCAGTAGGCCCTTTGCAGGGCCACCTGGTTTGGAGCAGTTAATTCAAAATACATTAGTAAGCCTCACGAACATGGCACACTTCTTGGTCATCAATAACGATGTTGCCATTCTGTGCATCAACATATAGCGCATCTGTAATTTCTGATTCAAGGTCATAATCTTCTAAAAGATTAAGAGTGATTGTTCCACTAACTTCGATTGTTGCTGTAAATTCAACATCCTTGGTTAGTTCGATACCAAGCGCTTCAGCAATTGCCTGTAGAGTTTCTTGGTCTTCTGAATCAGCATATGATTCAAGAATGATATTTTTAACTGTATTGATATTAGAATCAAGGAGACCAACACGCTTCTGTGCTTGGCGCCCATTATGTAGTTCCCATTCAAGATTAACTACTTTATCTGTTACATATTCAGGGTCTGAGTAACCACGGATAACCTTATAGGTTACCAATAGGTTTGAGTTATATGTATCAGGCACACCTGACTTTGTTTGTTCTGCATCCAAGGATGCTTCTAGATTATCTAGCATCTTCATTCCTTTCGTTGTTGGTTGAATTGTAGCATCTTCCACTGACAATAACACCGTGCTGTTGTTACATGGGCATGTGATATTAGTCACAGGCTGAAATGCATCAGGACATGTGAATTCAATTAAAGAATCACATGTACTACATACATATGTATATTTGCTCCAGGTTTGCGTCATGCCGAGAATTATACATCCCGCCACTGACATTTACAAGCTTTTCAGGGGATTATTTTTGTGATCCGTAACACAAAAATTCTGCCTTCAGTATTGCGGGCGTCTCATTATATGAAACAAATTGTCTTGCGATTCGTACGGGACTTGAACCCGTGATCTCCACCGTGACAGGGTGGCGCTTTATCCAACTAAGCTAACGAACCATGTGGAGCAGTTTTAAAACTTGCTCAGGTTTTGCGTTAATTAAAACGCTTTTACCAACTTGAGAATTTTATTTTTCTCAGCGGTAAGAACAGGGTCAAATCCAGAAGCACCCGCCATAAGTGTTTCAGAATTTCCACGACCAGAACGATAGTAATCAAGGCGTTCAGTTAGCGCATTAAATGCACCCCACTTTGTTCCCTTGATTGTGGCGTTAGTTGGTGAGTTATGATAAAGGTCATCAAGCAATACAACTTTATTTTCCCACTTCTTCAACGCACCCTTAGCGTCCTTCTCAGGCTTTGGATAAATTGTCTGAATCAACTTTGAAAATTCAGCGTCAGTAATTGACTGAGTATAGAGAGCCTGAGCCTCTTTCTCA
>JACCDW011058329.1_pt1 | contig 21422 bp, 16 predicted proteins | sample 7449781 | NCBI WGS metagenome assembly JACCDW01 (sample SAMN15323449, study PRJNA562643) | freshwater metagenome | isolation source: river surface water | place: USA:Blue River Watershed | collected 2017-08-18
GTAGGAGGTGCAGGTAGTCCCGGCGCCGGCGGCGGCGGAGGAGGAGGAGGTGGTGGTAGTGATTACGGTGCAGGCGCCGGCGGTGGCGTTGGTATATTTGGTGCAGGAGCGAATGGTACCGGAGGCAGCGGAGGCAGAGGTGCAGGAGGAGGAACGGGCGGATCTGGAGGTACTAACGGCGGAAATGGTGACGGTATTACTAGTATCACACGTGGTGGAAATGGTGGCTCATACGGCGGTGGCGGCGGTGGCTCTATACTTGAAAATAGCGGTGCTGCTGGAGGTTCTGGTGGTTCCGGTGCAGTAAGAATTATTTGGCCAGGCAGTACTAGATCTTTCCCTAGTACAGATACTACGAATTTATAACAATTAATGTATACATAAATATATTAAAATAACAAACTATGACAGTATTAAATAAAAAATTAAAGTCAGAATACGGATTTGAAACTACAGGATTTATAGTTTCTAATGGTGTTTTGCGATCAAATTCAGCAGAGATCGGTGATTTAGTAATCAACGGTGATTTAGAATTTGGCGGCGCGACTCAAAATTTAAGTGTTATAAATGGCGTAGTGGTTATAAACAGTACTACTACGGGTACAATCAATAACATGAGCATAGGAGCTACAACTCCTGCCGCAGGTAAATTTACAAATTTAATAGTACTTAATAATGCTACTTTAGATTTAACAGGATCAATATTGATAGATGCTACTACTACAGGTAGTATTGATAATGTTAATATAGGTATTGCAACTCCAGGATCTGCTCAATTTACAACCTTAACAGCATCAACTGGTACGATAACAAATTTATCAGGTAACAGTGCTACTATAACTAGTATTACTTCTACAGGAACACAAATATTAGGCAACGTTACTGCAACTAATGTTACAGTAAACAATAATTTAACTGTATCTAATGATATAGTTGCAGATAACTTATCATTAAATAACGAACCCACTATACCAAGTCATGCAACAAGAAAAAGTTATGTTGACGCTACTGTGGCAGCATTGGCTATCGCACTAGGCGGATAACGGAGAAATAAATGTCAAAAAAGAGAATTCAAAATTATGTATTTTTACCTGGAACAGCGTCAAGTGATAACCTGTTTCCTGATGCGTATGACTTGTTGCTTAATAATAAAGATTTTGTAATTGCAGAAGCTAATCAATATATTTCCAACGGCATTGTTCAAGACAACTCTATAAATTTAAATCCTAATGCAGTTACATTATTAACCAATAATAAAACATTTTTATTAGACGAGTTAATGGCTTACATTGCTAATGCAGTAGCTACTAACCTAGGACCATTCGCAGGATATACCTATGATGTAGCAAAATGTAGAAGAGATACCGGTTATATTATTGATGCCTACATATACGATTTGCGTTATGGCGGCAACGAACAGATAAGAAATGTTGCAAGCCAATACTGGTTAGCAGGTACAGCACAAATTGACGGTGACAGACAACCTGAGATTTGGGCACACACTAAACTAAGAGATATAATTACCAAATATATTTTTCCTAAAGTTGCGTATAGTAGTCAACAAAGTCCTGTTACAAGTACTCAAAATACATCTGGAAGCGCAGCCGAGACCCATGCAAGTCAAAAACTTTCAACAGGAGCAGAAATATTAACAGATGTAATTGCAAATGGATTAAGTGTTCTACAAGAAACAAACTTGTATCCAAACGCAGTAAATTTATTAGAAAAGAATCTTGCATTTTTAAAAGACGAAATTACTGCTTGGATTAAAACTCAAGTAGATGGTAATATTGCTCCATTTGTTGGATTTACCTATGACAAATTAAAATGTAAACGCGATGTAGGATATGTAATCGAAGGGTACATTTGGGATTTAAAAAATGGCGGGACAGAGAAAACTCGAGAAGCCGCACAACAATATTGGTTAGGCGGTGTAGCACAAATTGATGGCGACCGTAGTGCTGAAATAGCTGCTCATACTAGATTAGTTAATATTATTAATACTAACATTCTACCTAGAGTTGTATTAACCAGTAGTCAAAATCCAGTTATTACTACTCAATTTACAACCGCTGCTGGGTCAGAAGCAGGTGTAACTACACTTATTACAACCTTATCAGGTATATTCCTAAGTACCTTACAAACTGGGTTGTCTGCATTAGCAGCTACAAATTTGAGACCAAATGCAACTGCCTTGTTAACTAACAACAAAGAATTCTTAAAAGATGAAATAGTAGCTTGGATAGCTAGTCAAGTAGCAGGTAATATAAGTCCATTTGTAGGGTATAGTTACGATGCAGCAAAATGCAAAAGAGATGTAGGATACGTAATCGATGGATACATTTACGATTTACGTTATGGAGGAAAGGTCGGTACTTCTGCTGTAGCTCAAGAATATTGGGTAGGAACGACTGCACAAGTAGATGGCGATCGAAATCCTGAGATCGCTGCTCATACAAAGTTAAGAGATATTATTAATAATAATATTTTAACTCAGATTGCATACACTAGTGCTCAAACACCCCCGTTAGCTAATCCACAAAGTTTATCAGGTGCAGCAGCTGAAAGCGGAACAACTACACTAATTACTACATTATCTGGAATACTAACATCCGTGATTCAGACAGGTTTGTCTGCATTACCAAATCCTCCATTGTTCTCGTCATTTAGAAATTTTGCAGGATATATCTATGACACTAGCAAATGTGCTAGAGATATGGGATATGTTCTAGACGCTTATCTCAATGACTTGCGTTATGGTGGTAACGTAGAAACAAGATTTGTAGCAAGTAGATACTGGGAAGGAACTGTTGCTCAAGTTGACGGAGATCGCCGACCAGAAATTGTAACTCATCAATTTATTCGTGATTTAATAAATTACTATATTTTACCTCAAGTAAGTTGGACTGCACTACAAGTGGTTGAAACTCAATACACAAATAATGCACTAAATTATGAAGTTGGTATTTTACCTAGAGTTTCAACACTAGTAAACTTGTTGACAGATGTTATTAAAAACGGGTTAAGTTCTTTAAGTGCTAGAGAACCTGGTGTGACTTCTTTATATGTTCAAGGTAAGATTAGTCTTGACGAGTTACTGTTAATTACAAACACAACAAATAATCAAGTATTATATAATTTCAGTAGTAATACTTATAATGCAAGAATAAGTTACTTCAGTACTTATAACAGTAATAATATTTACAGAAGTGAAGATTTTCCAGCATTTTTAAACACCGCAGATTATGTTACTACAATAATTATAGATGCAGATACTACTGCATGTAGTACCACAGACGACATTCAGATTTTTGTAGAAAGAAATGAACTAACTATTCGTCCATGGGACTTTGGTACTGATGCGATTGAACGTATGAGAGTAGCAACACCTCAGAGTATGTTAGACGCTGACTTCGAATACGGTTTACAGCCTACTAAATGGCAAGCTATTGGTGTGTTACGAGGATATCCTAGTGTGTATGAAATTCCTGGATCTGATGCAGCAGTGGTAACTGTAGTTACTGATGCTAGTACTGGAACTGGTGGAGTTGGTTCTAGTTTAATTACTGTAACTACTTCAGCAGCACACGGACTTACTGTAGGAACACCATTTACTATAAAAGCATTGGCTAATACAATTACTGGATTTAGCAGAGCAGAAGGAACATTCTTAGTTAATTCAGCACCAACAGCTACAACATTTACATATTACGCAACTAGTAAAGTAGGTACAGCTAACGGACAAGTTCTGGCAACCACATATACTCAGTTACGTAAGGCAGCATATTATACAGGAGCAAACTTAGGAAATCCAAACTTTATTGTATTAACTAACGGAACCAGTGGCTCAATTACAAGTGCGTTTAGTACACCAGCAGGATCAGATACAATTGCTTTCACTGGTACAGCACCTGCAAGTGGATCCCCATTATCGGGTACAGGCATTGCATCAGGCACACAGATAGCAGGGGTAGTAGGTGCAGGCGGTATAGTAGCGACTACTACAGTACTAACCACAGTAACCGCCGGCGCAACTTCAATTGATGTATCTAATACAACTGGTGTTATTGAAGGTCTTGCTATTGATAATGGCAGCGGAACTGGTGTGTTTGTTAATAGTATTATTGGTAATACAGTAAATTTATCAGGACCAATTACTACTAATCGAGTTGGAGATTCTGCTACTTATACAAATGTACCAAGTGTATTATCAACCGCGGTTGGTTCAGGTGCAATATTTACTGTATATTTGAGAGATAATGCCTACGAAGAAATTGACATTACAAATCCTGGAGTCAACTATGCACCAGGAGATCAAATCTTAATTACTGGCGATCTTTTAGGCGGCTCAACTCCTGCTAACGATTTAACAATTACTGTTACAGGTATAGCAGTAGGTGGAGGTATTACTGGGGTAACATTTAGTGGAGCTAGTGTAGTTAATAGTTTTACTTACACTGCCTATCCTCAAGATGCAACTACATTATCAGGCGTAGGATCAACTTGGGATATTATAAGAACAGATGCAAATGATAGTACTGGAAATGCAGGTATCTATAATGTTGTCCTAAACAATCCTGGAACAGGGTTCGCTCCTGGAGAAATTATAACCCTTAATGGTTCTAGTTTTGGTGGCGCAAGTCCTGCTAATGATATATCAATTACTGTTTTAACAGTAGACAGTGGAACTGGAGTAGAAACTATATTTGTAAGTGGTACCGCTGTAGGAACAGATCAAACTTTTACCAGTGTATCAGGAACTAATGTAACTAATAACGGTAGTGGTGCAACTTTTGATGTTACTAGAGTAGGAGGCATCTATACTATAGTAAACGTTAACCAAGGCGGAATAAACTATAATAATGGCAATATATTAAAAATATTAGGAACTGATCTAGAAGGCGCCAGTCCAGCCAATGATGTTACAGTCACCGTACAAGCAGTAGCAGGCGGAGTAATTACTGGCATTACTTCTTCTGGCACAGCAGTTTCAGGAAGTACTATTGATTTTGTCAGCGCAATTACTTTAAGTGAAGTTACAGCAGCTTTAATTCCTAATGGTACAACTATAAACTACAGCGGTATTGCTCAAATTGAAATCACATTTAGTACTTTCCATGGACTAGTTCCAGGAGCAAGTATAACAATTGCAATTACAAGTGCTGGAAGTAATCACAATCTAGCAGCAGGTCCGTTCTTTGTTGAAAACGTGCCTTCGCGAAATGTTATAAGATATACTGCAAGAACTTCTGGTGTAATTGATACAGCAACAACATTAACTGGTATTGTATATACACGTTCAGATAGCTATTTTATTCATAGACCGTACGATGGCGGTGTTCAGTTAGGCACCGGAGGACCGCAACACGGAGCCCAAGCAATTCGTATGAGTAAAAAATACATTCGATATCAGTCAGGTAAAGGTGTTATGTATACCACTGGTGCTATGTTTGCTCCAAGTTATGATTTACAAAATTTGTTTGCCGATGGCACAAGTGCAGGATCATATATAACCCTAGTTACAGATGATGTAGATCACGGATGTCAAGTAGGCGGAGTTATAAAAATACAAGGAGTTGAAACTTCTGGTTATAATGACACCTACACTGTAGTTGACATCATAAATGAAAGACAATTAAGAGTGCAAGCACAATCTGTTCTAGGTAATGTGTATGCAACTTTAGGTCCTGCTGCTAAGATGAGTCTTGTACAATGGCACGGAGCTACTGTAAGAGCAGGAGCATTTGATGAACAAAACGGAATGTTCTGGCAATATAACGGTACTCAACTATCGGTAGGCTTACGTAGTAGTACTTTTCAAATTGCAGGTGTAGTTGATATTGCTAGGGATACAAATTTAATTACTGGCACTAACACACGTTTTAGAGATCAATTAAAAGCAGGTGATAAAATTGTTCTTAAAGGAATGACACATGTAGTTACGAATGTTACTAGTCAAACTAGTATGACTGTAACACCTGATTACAGAGGTGCTACAAATGCAGTGGCCAGCAAATTATGTTTAACAGTTGATCAAATTATTCCTCAAAGCGAATTTAATATAGATAGATTAGATGGAACCGGTCCAAGCGGATATAATGCAGATGTATCAACTATGCAGATGATTGGAATTCAGTATACTTGGTATGGTGCTGGATTTATTGATTTTATGCTAAGAGGCAGCGATGGCAATTATACGTTTGCTCATCGTATTAGAAATAGTAATGTCAACACTGAAGCATACATGCGTACTGGTAACTTGCCTGTGCGGTATGAAGTAATTAATGAAAGTGCTTCAAGCAAGTTAGCTAATTCTATTACTGCAACACAGACAACTATTCCTTTAGTAGATGCATCTAACTTCCCAAATGAAAGTGGTTTGGTATATATTGAAAATGAATTAATTGCATTTACAGGAAAGAGTGGAAACACACTCACAGGATGTACTAGAAGTGCTCCGTTAACTAATTTTGTAGGCGGAGCAAGTAGAACATTTAGAGCAGGTTCAGCAGCTACTCATGAATATAATACAGGTGTTGTTTTAGTCTCTAATACTATCAGTCCTATCATTAGTCACTGGGGTAGTGCGTTCTTAACAGACGGTAGATTTGATGAAGATAGAGGATATATTTTCAGTTATACATCAACTGGTGTATCAATCACAACCACAAAACAAACTGCGTTCTTAATAAGATTAGCGCCTAGTGTTAGCAACGCTATTGTGGGTGATTTAGGTGACAGAGAGCTATTAAACAGAGCGCAATTATTATTAAAGAGTGTTGCGATTACATCAGATGGATTTTCTGGAAGCACACCAATTACAGGCGGTATAGTTATTGAAGGTGTATTGAATCCTAGTAATTATCCTACTGATCCTACATTGATTTCGTGGTCAGGACTACAAAGTTTAGCGTCAGGTGGCCAGCCTAGTTTTGCACAAATTGCTCCTGGTGGTTCAGTAACTTGGTCCGCAGCAACTCAAACAAATGCTACAGCAGCTTTATTGACTGCTACGAACGGTAATTTAACTGTGCCTAACGTTTCTGTGTTTAATAGAGGCAGTGGAACTAGTTTTTTCTACGCAACTCAAGCTAGTTGGAGTTCAATTGGTGCTACAACAGGTTTCTTAATTAATGACGTAAAGTACCCTGCTGGTACCACAATAAGTACTATAACTGCAAGTGGAAGTCCTACAGCAACAACATTAGCTGAACTTAACGGACAAGTTCAAGTATACAGCGGTAATTTTGCTCCTACCTTCAGCTCAGGAAGTACACAGATATATATACAAAGAAGTTCTTGGGAAAGTCTTGTAGGTAGTAGTGCTCCGACTCAAGCTGTAGGCATTAGATTCTTAACTAATTTCCCCAGCGGTGCAGTAGTTACGTCTATAGGCACTCTACAGTCATTTGGCGGTGGTAGTAATAATCAATTTTATCCTGTTAATTTAAGTTTAGGATGTAGTTCGCAGATAAATCCAGGAGACATTTTATCAGTAAGAATAGGTGGTGCTTATTCTGACAATTTAACTAAGTTATTTTTTACAAGTGCCAGTTGGAATGCATTACCAATTGATGTACCACGTGTAACCAATACCACAAATGATGCTAAATTTGCTGGAGGTACACAGATTACAGCTATCAGTGCAGCACGAACATTTAGAAATACTAGTAACGTGGTTACTACTTACTATGCCGTTGATTTTAGTAATGCTGCATCTAGTATAACAGGCGGTGCTAGTGTAACATTTACACATATTCCCTATTATATTGTTAATACAAGTGCTAACAGTACAGCAGCCGTAAATGCCAATGCTACAGTACAGCTAACACTTCAACAGTCAACTACTACTACTAACTTTGCTTATTTTACTCAAGCCAGTTGGGAAACATTAGTTAATACTTATAGTGCAGGTATTGGTACAGAACTTAACGATGCTAAATTTCCAGCAGGTGCGCGAGTTACAGCAGTAAGTGTATTGACTACTTTTGCCAGTGTTGCTTATTATAGAGTGCAGTTTAACCAAACAAGTAATACCACATTAACTGTTCCTGGTACAATACAATTTAGATTTGGTTTACCTCCTTTTGCACTACCAGGAGAAACTGTATTTTCTTTCATTAGCCAACCAGGTGAAGCAGCTGATTTAGACTTAGGAGAGTTGAAAGAACTTACTAACACAGCGTTAGGCGGTCGCGGTACATATCCAAACGGACCAGACGTGTTGGCTATTAATGTTTATAAAGCATCAGGTAGTGCGGTTACTGCTAACTTAATTCTACGTTGGGGCGAAGCGCAAGCTTAAAGACTATCAGCAATATCGATAATAGATTGGATCTTAGTTTGGATAATTTTATTTCTTAAACTAAGATCCAACGCTTTATGTAAAGGCTTAGGTAATGCTAATAGATCGAACCACCCCCATGCTAAATGCTCATCACTAATTATAGGAATAAATTCTTTGTCTACCACGCAAAAGAATGTGTGGAAGTTAAACAAACTATCGTTGCTAACAAACTTTTCTAAAGGTATAGTTTTTTTGATGTCAGGAAAATGACCTATTTCCTCTGTTATTTCTCTTTGTAATCCTTGCCAAGCAGTTTCGTTATGATTATTAGTTCCGCCTACTAGTCCCCAAGTATGAGAATGTTTTCCTTGTTTTTTTTGCAGTAAAAGAAAACGTTTAGTAGTTTTAGAAAAAATTAATGCACCAGAACAGTCGATTCTATCTTTTAGAGTTCCAGTCTCCATTCACCCCTCGCATATCCGCCTTCAAAACTCTTAACCCAACTTATACCGTTCCATTTATATTGAACTAAGGTGTATATGTTTGTTTGATAAATCAAATTATCTGAGTTATCTGCGGCTACAAATACCACATGCCAGTTAGAACCATCCCATTCTATTATGTCATTAGCCTTGGCAACGAAGTCAGTATTGTCTGAATTTTTCCATGCATCGGGACCATCAGTATTGATGTCGTTGCCTATATCTTCTATAATTAAATATCTAGTTCCTGCACTAGGTGTTAATCCGGATCCGTTAGGTCCAACTTTTTGCGGATCGATAACTGCATCGAATGTCCCCCAACTTGCATTAGGTCTTGCTGGTCCTTCTATACTATCATTAGTTGGATAGGTATCTTCGTCCCAATTTGCTACCATAATAGTTTCATCATTATCTAATGGACTTAGCGTAATATATCCTACAACTTCTGACCCATCTGATTGATATAAGAAAATTTTACTTAGACCTGCTTTATACTTTCCAGGGTGTTGATCTAAAATTATTCTCCAATTTAGATATCCACCAATTCCGTCGTTGGCTGTTAGTCTAACTGTATTCCCTATAACTACTAAACCTAAGTTACCACAATTGACTTTTTCTGTTGCTACAGAATTAGAAAGATCTACCGTACCTGCATTTACATCTACACCTAAACCTTCTATATATCCAGGATCAGGTTGTCCAATAGATCCAAAAATATTTGCTATAATGTTTGTAACAATACCTAATTTTTTAACCTTAGCAGGCGGCGTCAACCATATTGGTGTTTTAAGATTCAAAGTTGCTACATCAATAGCGATTGTAGTACCTTGAGGAATTGATCTACTACTAAATGAAACATCTTCTAACTCTACTACAGTTAAGCTGGTCCAATCGAGATAATTATCTGTGCTTTGGATTTCTAAACTTGGGTTAAAAAAAGTTAAAATTTGTTCTAGTATTTGTAATTTTTGTTCTGTATTAGACGAAAATATATCTACTTTTAAACTTAAATTAAAAGGTGTAGGCATTAAACGCTCTACTGTATACTGTCCTCCTTGAGTGCTAGTATATTCACCGGACTCTACATCTCTTTCACGAATATGTATTTTACCAACATAGGTTGCATCGCCTAGTCTGGTTCTATCTAAATCTAGATCGGTTATATAAACAGCTATCTTAGGAGCACTGATTAATGTATTTTCACTATTTTGATTTACAATAGTAGATGCTTGACGATCCGGATCTCCGTATACTACAGGCACTCTTACTAAAGTTCCGTCGCTATATTTTACAGTAAAATTACTGAACAGTCGTATAATTTGTACAAGGTATCTACGGATTTGTCCGTCATAAAAAAACTGCATTTAAAAGTCTGCCTTTGGTTTCAACGCCTGACTTAAGCTTTGGCGTTCTTCTACTACTTGTTCATTTATTGTAGTAGTATTAGTATTATTAATAAAACTTGTTCTTTGAGTTCTTCTAGTATCTGTATTCGTTAATGTATGTCGAACTGCATCCTCTTTTTTAACCCATCTGGAGCCATTAAATCTAAACAATCTATTAGGAAAGAAATCAGTTCTTAAAAAATAGTCTCCATCTTTAGCTTCAATTGGAAAACTAATACCATGACCAAATAATGCATAGCCGTTGTCCGGAACACCGTCACCTAAAAGATAGCCTGTATATCCTGCTCGTTGAGGTCTAGCATGAATGGCACTTGCATCTGGACTATGAGATGTTTCTTGACTAACATCGATATCTGTATCGTCCACAGTAGTTAATAATGGTCTGCCATTATTAGGATCTACAGCTAAAGTATAAAATTGCTGTGTCTCGTATCCGCTTTTAGCCGTGTTAGCCTCGGCTTCAGATAGTATAGCATCATTAATTTGTAATGCTTTGCCGCTTGTACTGATAATATCTTGAATAGTATCTGTATAACACAGTTTCCATGTAGAACTATCACCAGGTTCTACATTAGTGTTGTCTATATCGGCAGTATAAAATGCTCCATTAAATCTTACAGTTTCACCTGATGTGTAAGTTTTAGATGAATCATAATCTCCTACAAATGTTACATCTTGATCAACTGGCCTATCTAAAATATCTTTAAATTGTTGTGTATCACTAATCTTTTTTAGTTTCAAACGATATAGATGCGGCCACCATGTAATACTAAACCCTTCAGCGGCTCGTCCTATATCTTCGATTACAAAATATCTAGGCAACCCTGTATCAAATTCATTAAGTGCAAAATTATCTTGTAAATGAGGTAACTCTAAAACATCACCAGCAATTGGCTTTCTTCCTACTAAACTAATAAAATCGTTTATATGTACAGTCATATAAACCATATCATTGTCTAAGAATAAACCAAATTGGCTTAGATTAAAGTCAATATCTTGTACCTGATAGTGCCCTCTTATTCTATACACATCAGTGTCGTAAATTCTGTCTCTGTTTTCTAAAAATAACAGGTCCTGAATTTGAGTAATATCTTTGAAATTTTCACCCTTGCCAGTGCCTATGTATTTGTGTAAGTGTACATCCGTACCCCCAACAGCAAACATTTCGCTAATTTGGCGATCTATAAATTTGTAATCTTGGCCCTTTTCGGGACGGAATAATGATAAGCGCGGCATAGTACATATTTATCGAATAAATACTGTAGGAGATTTAAATGGCCACTAACGAGCAACTACCGCACGATCCTAGAAAGATCAAACAGGATGTTTATGACTATTGTAAAACTATGTTAGGCGACGGCATGGTTGACGTAGAATTAGACCCTAAACACTATGAAACTGCTTTAGAAAGAACTTTAGCTAAATTTAAGCAGCGTAGTCCTAACAGTGTAGAAGAAAGCTATGTGTTTCTAACTCTTGAAAAAGATAAGAACGACTATATATTGCCAGAAGAAATTATAAATGTTCAAAGTGTGTTTAGACGTACATTAGGATCTAGAACTGGCGGTGGCACAGGAACTAATTTTGAACCATTTAACTTGGCATATACTAATACCTACTTGCTTAACAGTACAATGCTAGGCGGTATAGCTACATACTATATGTTTGCTAGTTATCAAGAAATGGTGGGTAAAATATTTGGTAGTTATATAGAATTTCAATGGATACAATACAGTAGAACCTTACGCATCTTACAGCGTCCTTTTACAGAGGGTGAGATCATAATGATGAGATGCCAAAATAAACGTCCTGATTATACAATTATAGAAGACTTATATGCAAAACAATGGATAAGAGATTATACATTAGCTAATTGTAAAATGATGTTAGGAGAAGCAAGAAGTAAGTTTGGCTCTATAGCTGGCCCAGGGGGTTCTGGACAATTGAATGGTGCAGATCTTAAATCAGCTGCAAAAGAAGAAATAGAAAAATTAGAGAAAGAATTAGAGAACTTAATTCCAGGCGGCACTGGATATACTTTTATTATAGGTTAAAATGAAAATTATTGAAATTATAGTAGAGGATACTTCTAAAAAATTGCCAAAATCAACTAGAGAAGCTATCCCACATGCAAAGCAATTTGTAGATATAGATCAATATTATGGTATGTATAGATTTGGTATAGCTATGGCCGGAGAACCAGAAATATCTTCGCCTAAAGAAGGACCAGCGAAAGATGTGCCTACTGTTTGGATGTATACAGATGCCGACGAAGAAATTGTAAATAGAGCTGCTAAAAATCAAGGTATAAAAGGAAAAACTATTGTATCTAAAGGAACTAGTGCTGAATTAAAATCAGTTAATAAATTAAGTCCTGTTGCACAAGTTAAACGAAACAAATACGGAGTGTAATATGCACTTATACGAACTAGACACAAAATTAGATAAAGAAATTATTAATATTAAAAAATTAATTAATAAAACTATTTTAGAATTTGGAGCTGAAGGTGACGAAGTAAAACTATTACAAAGAGCTTTGCAAAGTGTAGGCATAACACCTGGCCCAATCGATGGAAAATTTGGCAGACAAACAAAAGCAGCCGTTATAGTATTTCAAAATAGTGTAGGAATAGAACCAGATGGCATTGCAGGTCCTATTACTTTACGCAACTTACAAGATGTTTTAGATGGTAAACGTAATTTAAACATCGTACCTAAATCTAATGTAAAAGATATTAAAATAAAAGACTTACCCAATCCTGCTAATGCTAAAAGCATATTTGATAAATTTTTAGATAACGGATTTAATGAAATACAATCCGCAGCGTGGGTGGGTTGTATTACCGGAGAAAGCGGTAACAATCCAAATGCAATAGGACCAGAGTTTAATAAAAAGACCGGAGAAAAATATAACAGCTACGGATTGTGTCAATGGAATAAAGGAAGATTTAAAAATCTTCAAAAATTCGCAAAAGAGCGCACCGGTAATCCTAGTGGCTGGAGAAACAATATAGATTTACAAGTAGATTTTGTCATGTGGGAATTAGAAAACTGGGACAGAATTATGGGATCCAGATCTGTTAATCCTGCAACCTCGATTAAACCTTATAAAGATAATTTAGAGAAGACGCTGTATAACTTAATAGCAAATTTTGAAAAACCTGCTAGTGTAGAAGGAGCGTTTAGAAAACGTTTACCTTTCGCCAAGTCTGCTCTAAGTAATTTTGGTACAACAGATATCAAATAATTTCTTGACAACTCAGACAATTTTGTATAAATTATAATGCTAGGAGGCATTATGATTATTGGGTTTGTTGGATTCATTGGTTCAGGTAAAGACACAGCAGCAGATTATCTTGTTAATTTTCATGGTTTCAGGAGAGATAGTTTTGCTTCTACATTGAAAGATGCAGTTGCATGTGTATTTGGTTGGGACAGAACACTAATAGAAGGCAGAACCAAAGAAAGTAGAGAGTGGCGAGAGCAAGTGGACGAATGGTGGAGTCAACGACTAAACAAACCCATTACTCCTAGATACATATTACAGCACTGGGGAACAGAAGTTTGCCGTAATGGATTTCACAACGATATATGGATCGCTAGTTTAGAAAACAAAATTCGCAAAACTAACGACAATGTAGTAATTACAGATGTGCGTTTTCCTAACGAAATAAAAGCAATAAAGAAAGCAGGCGGCAAAGTTTTTCGTATTTGTAGAGGCCCAGACCCAAGCTGGTATGAGCAAGCTATTGCGTATAATCAAGGTCCTACAAATATGCGTTGGAGTCTAAGTAAAATGCACTTAGATAACGAAAAAGTTCATGCCAGTGAATATAGCTGGGTAGGAAATTCCAACATTGACGCAGAAATAGATAATAATGGATCTATTGACGACTTATATGCTCAGCTTAAAAGTCAGGTCGAAGATCCCCTTGCCGCCATTGAACGCCCTCTTTATGTAGGACTCTCTGACAGTTAGCACATACTGTTTTAAGATTAGTGATTCTTGTGTTGTTTAGATTACCATCAATATGAAACACATTAAAGTGTTCATGATGTTTACTTTTAAACCCACATTTATCACAAATTAATTTTTGTCTATAACCATCTCTATACCATTTAGGGATACCATATCCTACTCCGTACTTAAGACAGGATTCACATTTTTTGCGATAATATGTTTTTCCGTTCTTTACGTAGTTAACAGCAGCTGGTCTGTATCCACAAATACATAAGGGTCTAGTCATACCTTTATTTATTGCTCCCCTTTTCAATACCTTTTCTGGACTGTATAAACGGTTGAATTTTAGATTTTCCAATAAATAATAATAGAAACATCTTTAGGAGAATCCAGATGGCATTAACTTCACCAGGCGTAGAAGTCAAAGTTATTGACGAATCATTTTACACACCAGCAGAACCTGGAACGGTACCTTTAATCGTTGTCGCAACTGCTGAAAACAAATCAAACGGCGGAGGAACAGGTATCGCGCCTGGTACTTTAAAAGCTAATGCAGGAACAGTTTATTTGTTAACCAGTCAAAAAGATTTAGCAGATACTTTTGGCGACCCACTTTTTAAAACAGATGCAAACAATAATCCTGTACATGCAGGAGAACAAAACGAATATGGCTTACAAGCTGCATATAGCTTGTTAGGCGTTAGTAACCGTGCATATGTAGTCAGAGCAGATGTAGATCTAGACGCTCTTACTGCTACTGCTACAGAACCAGTAGGTGATCCTGCGAATGGTACACACTGGTTAAACACAGCAAGTACAAAATTTGGTATTTTTGAATGGAACGGTGCTCCGGCATCTACTACTGGTGGACAGAAATTCACTAACAAAATTCCAAGAATAATTAACAGCTTATCTGATATCGATGCCGGCACTGGCGGACCAAAAGGCACAGTAGGATCTATTGGTGATTATGCAATTGTTAGTGCAGATGCTACTGCAAATACTCCAGCATTATCTACTACCCATCCTATGACAATTTGGTATAAGAGCAAAGGTGCAGCACCTGGTTTAACAGCAGGACAGTGGGTAGAAGTAGGATCTGAAGATTGGTTTAAATCATGGCCTGCTGTAATTAGCAGTGTTGTTACTACAGCTCTTCCTGCTGGAGAATCATTTAAAATTAACGGAACTACTGTTACCGCAAGTAGTACTACATTAACATCATTAGCACAAGATATTGTAAATGCAAATGTACCAGGTGTAACTGCCGCAGTAGTAAACAATAAATTGGAAATTTATGGTACAGGCACAATAGGTGGAGATCCTATTGACAGCTCTATGAGTAACGAAATTGATATTGAACAAGTAGGTGTAGATACAATTTTAGATGATTTAGGAATTACTCCAACTCGTTACTATACTCCAAGACTACAAATCAGTAAGCATACTCAAGTTCCAGAGTGGAAACTAAACAACAACTTGTTTGGATCTGCTGCTAGACCTACTGGATCTGTTTGGATCAAAACTACAGAGCCTAATACTGGTGCAAAATTTAGTTTAAATCGTTGGAACGATGTAACTAAAGCTTGGGAAACTTTATCTGCTCCACTATATGACAACGGCCAACAGGCTGTATATAACTTAGATAGAACCGGTGGCGGCGCAAATATCAGCGTAGGATCCTGTTATGTACAGACAAACTATACAGAAGACAACGGCACTGATGCTACTCCAAGAAAAGCAAATTATAAAATCTTTAGAAAATCTGCAGCCGGTGCAACAACTGTTAAAAGTAGAATAATTGATACAGGTGTGTTCAATGCCTTAAGTACATATTTTTATATCGCAGAAAGTGTTGTAGGATCAGCTGTACTAGGCGACTATAACTTAACTGGCGAGTATAGTGCTAAAACAATTACCTGGACTCCTACAAATGCTCCTAGTGATGCAGATGACCTAGCTGCTGCTATTAATGGAGCAGGATTAGTTAATGTAGAAGCCAGTGTTGACAGTTCAAATAGAGTTGTAATCAGTCATACTAAAGGTGGCGAAATTAGATTTAAAGAAGGTAACGGTAGTACTTTAGTAGAAATGTTTACACAAGCTGATTTAGAAATTGCTTACGTCTTTGAACCAAGTGATGCAGATTTTGGTAAAGGTACTGCTAATTTAAGTCTAGCACCTGCTGGAGACGCATTACATGATTATGTCGCTAGTTTATGGCACCCATTAGTATATGTAGCAGATCAAGATAGTCCAGGAAGTTTAACAGAAGATGGAACATTGTGGTATAATTCTACCATAGACGAAGTTGACATGCTAGTACATGATGGTACAAGTTGGGTAGGATATCATGTTAGCTTACCATTATCTAATCCAGGTGGACCAATTGTTAGTGCTACTCAACCAGAAAAACAAAGTGATGGTACAAACTTAATCACTGGTGATTTATGGATTGATACCAGCGATTTAGAAAACTTCCCTGTGATTTACAAATATAACGATGCACTTCCAGCAGGAAGAAAGTGGGTATTAATAGACACTAGCGATCAAACAACAGAAGATGGTATCCTTTTTGCAGATGCTCGTTGGAGTGATTCTGGACAAGATAGTGATCAAGCAGCAAGCATTGCAGCACTATTAGAAAGTGATTATTTAGATCCTGACGCTCCTGACCCAGCATTATATCCAAGAGGTATGCTATTGTGGAATACACGTCGTAGCGGATTCAATGTAAAACGCTTTGTAAGAAACTACATTGATACTACAGCAGATAACACACGAGCAGCTGATGAGCCAATGAATGATTACTGGCCACATCGTTGGGTAACAGAAAGTCCTAATCAAGTAGACGGAACTGCAAGTTTAGGTCGTAAAGCACAAAGAGCAGTAGTTGTAAAATCTTTACAAGCAGTTGTTAATAATAACGAACAGATTCGTGATGAAGAAAGTCGTGTGTTTAACTTAATTGCATGTCCTGGCTATCCTGAGTTAATAGGTGAATTAGTAAATCTAAACACAGATAGAGGATTAACTGCATTTGTTATTGGCGACTCTCCTGCAAGATTAACTAGTGATGCAACTAGTTTATTAGAGTGGGCAAGTAATGCTAATGGAGCAGTAGAGGACAATGATGTTGGTGCAGTAAGCTTTGATGAATACATGGCAATGTTTTATCCATGGGGCTTCTCAAGCGACAACTTTGGTAATAACATAGTTGTGCCGCCAAGTCATATGATGCTACGCACTTTTGCGTTGAACGATCAGGTAGCTTATCCTTGGTTCGCTCCAGCAGGTGTACGTAGAGGTGGTATAACTAATGCAACTGCTGTAGGATATGTAACAAGCGAAGGCGAATTTAGCTCTGTTGCTCTTAACAGCGGACAACGTGATACATTGTACGAACAAAAAGTTAATCCTTTGACATTCTTAACAGGAACAGGATTAGTAAATTACGGACAGAAAACTCGTGCAAGAGGTTCTAGTGCTTTAGATAGAATCAATGTTGCTCGTTTAGTTGTTTACTTACGTAGACAGCTTAATGCATTAGCTAAACCTTATATTTTTGAACCTAATGATAAGATCACTAGAGACGAAATTAGGGCAGCAGTTGAAAGTCTGTTGTTAGAGTTAGTTGGACAAAGAGCAATTTACGATTACATTGTAGTATGTGACGAAAGTAACAATACTCCAAGTAGAATTGATCGTAACGAGCTTTATATCGACATAGCTATTGAACCAGTTAAGGCTGTAGAATTCATTTACATTCCTTTACGTCTAAAGAACACTGGTGAAATTGCGTCGTTAGGTTAATAAAGGAAAATAAAATGGCTATAGCATCATTATCAAAATTTACAGTACCATTAGCTAGTGACGCAAGTTCACCGTCGCAGGGTCTGTTGATGCCAAAACTAAAATATCGCTTTAGAGTGATGTTTGAAAATTTTGGTGTATCAACTCCTACTACTGAACTTACTAAACAGGTACAAAGTGCAGCTAGACCAAATCTTCAATTTGCAAACCAAACAATTGAAGTTTATAATAGTAAAATTAACTATGCTGGTAAGCACACTTGGCAAACCATAGCAATCAGTTTAAGAGACGATGTAAGCGGTAATGTTCAAAAATTAGTTGGCGAACAATTACAAAAACAATTTGACTTCTTAGAGCAAAGTAGTGCTGCTAATGCAATCGATTACAAATTTACTTTGAGAATTGAAATGTTAGACGGTGGTAACGGCGCAGATCGTCCTACAGTTTTAGAAACTTGGGAATGTTATGGCTGTTATCTAACAGCGGTTAACTATCAAAACCTTGCTTATGGAGAACAAACTCCTGCTATGATTGATTTAACAATTCAGCCTGATAACTGTGTACAAACACCTGAAAATACTGGTGTAGGTACAAATGTAGGAAGAGCTGTTGCAAGAAGTTTCGCAACGGGTCCTGGAGTTTAATTAAAAAAGCAGCTTCGGCTGCTTTTTTTGTGACTTTTTATTAAGTACGCATATTATAATAATCAATAAATAATTGTATGGCAAGCAAAGGTTTACGACAATTAGTAAGTGGATTAACTAATCCTAAAGGCAATCTAGGCGACTTTAGACACGCCTCACGATTATTTGTTGATGACAGTTTTAGACTTTTACCTAAAACTAAATTTTTATTTCATGTGTATTTTAGAATTAATACAAATGCATTAAAAAGTCTAAATTTTGCATTTCAACATAGAAATGAAATAGGTATGTTAGTAAAATCTGCTGACTTACCTAAATTTTCCGTACAAACGGATACTGTTAATCAGTATAATAGAAAAAAAGTTATTCAATCTAAGATTGATTATCAAGCAGTAACAATTAAATTTCATGACGATAACTTAGGTGTAACAAGACAACTATGGGAAAATTATTTTAGCTATTATTACGCCGACCCGATATCTTCTAAACAGTACGGTAACTATTTAAGAAACGCTATGCTCAACAAAAACTATATTAGAGCACCGTACGGACTAGATAACAATAGTTCTATACCATTCTTTGATAACATTACTATATATCAAATGGCTAGAAAGTATTGGAACAGTTATACTCTTGTAAATCCTATAATAACTAATTTTAGTCATGACTCTTTAGATTACACTAATAATAGTCCAGCAGAACAAAGTATGACATTACAATACGAATCTGTTTATTATGACAACGGATTCGTACAACAAGGTAACCCTCCCGGATTTGGTTTAGATCACTACGATACCGTGCCTAGTCCTATCACATTAGCAGGAGGTGGTGCTCGAAGTTTATTTGGTGCTGGAGGAGTTATAGCAGGTATAGGTAATGTATTTGGAAATGTAGCATCCGGTAAAGCCTTTGACAGTCCAGAAAATTTCTTAGCTACAGCTATAACTGCTGTAAATACCTATCAAAATAGTAAACAATTGTCTAGAACAGGTATCAATGAAGAACTTACTAATATTACAAATAGAAGTTTGCAGTCTGTTACGAGACAAGGTGTTAGCGGTATTAATAATACTAGTTTTCCAATAAGCGATGCTAATTCTAATAACACTATATCTGCACAACCTAGAAAGTTAAATCCATAATATGAACGAAAAAATAAACTTGCCTCCAGTAACTTCTTCAGATACTTCCGATGAAGTTAGAAGTTTCTTTGACAAATATTTTACACATCAAATTACTTTTCCTAGTAATCAGATAGATGCAGTATTAGGATTTTTCCTAAAAAACGGGTTTGACGAACAAGCAGCAAAAAGTACTTCAATTGTATTATTAAATCAAGCTCGCATAGATAATGTTAATCCTATGCAACTAGTGGACACTTTAAAAACTCTAAATGGCGCACAACTAAGTCAAGTTGTCACAGAAATTTTAAATCTTTACAGAGAAAAAACAAGTAGCCTTGGATTTAAAATTCTTACCGTAGAGACAACTTTCGAAAGCCGTAATATTCTGCAATGAGTAGATGGGCCAGAGGCAAATTTCAACTTACAAACCCAGAAAAATATGTAGGGAATCATACACCTACATTTCGTAGCAGTTGGGAATGGCATTTTATGAGATTCTGCGACAAAGATCCTAGGATCATGAAGTGGGCCAGCGAATCTATAAAAATTCCATATAAAGATCCATTTACTGGTAAACAAACAGTCTATGTGCCAGACTTCTTTATTCAATATGCAGATAAGAAAGGTGTGATAAAAGTCGAACTCATAGAAGTAAAACCCGCTAGTCAAACATTACTAGAAAAAGCAGGTAAGAATCGTAACAATCAACTACAATGGGCTAAAAATCAAGCCAAATGGCGTGCCGCTCAAGTTTGGTGTAATCGACAGGGTATAAAATTCAGAGTGTTAAATGAAAATGATTTATTCCACAACGGTTTAAACTGATAAGTATTAGTATGAAAAAGTTAGAAGAAATATTAGATTTGCCCGAATCTAAGAAAATAATTAAAAAAGAAGAAAAACAACGTACAGCGGAAACTGTAGAACCTTTGTTACGTGACATATCCGAATTTGATAAAATAAGTGCTGCTTTGCCCCAAGTCAAGGGACTAGGTGAGTTAAGTGACAGTGAATTTGACGAATTAGCAGAAAGAGCTACTAATGCATTTGACGATTTAATGGATCTAGGTATGAATGTAGAAGCTAGATACTCTGGAAGGGTATTCGAAGTAGCAGGCACCATGCTAAAAAATGCTATAGATGCAAAAGCAGCCAAAATAGATAAAAAGCTTAAGATGGTAGAATTACAACTTAAAAAGCAGAAATTAGATCAAGATTCTAAACCAGAAGATGATAGTATAGATCTAACAGGAAGAGGTGTAATTGTTACAGATCGCAATAGCCTAATCGAAAAACTAAGGAATATGAAATAAATACTATATTGGAATTATCGATATGAAATCATTTAAAGAATATCTAACAGAAAGCTTGGAAGAAAAGAAATATACCTTCAAATTAAAGGTAGCGGGAGATATTCCTGAACACTTCGAAGATACTGCTAAAATGGCATTAGAAAAGTACAAGCTATCTAATTTTAGCAAGGGTAAAACCACGCCTATTCAAAGCAAACTTACAGATTTTCCTACTTTAGAAAATCAATCAGTTACAGTGTTTGATCTAGAGTTAGATTATCCAACTACTAGCCAAGTACTCACTGCTTATATTTCAGAACATACTGGATTAGATCCTTGTTGTGTAAAGGTAAGAAGTTTAAAAGAAGAAGAAGAAGCTGAATTAAATGTAGAACATTTAGATGAAGAAAACA
>JACCDW011084731.1_pt1 | contig 21421 bp, 22 predicted proteins | sample 7449781 | NCBI WGS metagenome assembly JACCDW01 (sample SAMN15323449, study PRJNA562643) | freshwater metagenome | isolation source: river surface water | place: USA:Blue River Watershed | collected 2017-08-18
AAAGCTTCACGAAAGTCTCGGTCACCACCTTGGAGAGCTTGTCGTCCATGGTGAAGTACTCGCGGCTCCAGTCCACGCTGTCGCCCATGCGGCGCATCTGCTGGGTGATGGTGTTGCCCGATTGTTCTTTCCACTCCCAGACCTTGCTCACGAAGTTCTTGCGCGCCTCGGCCGGCGTCGGCCCCATGTCGTGTCGGCTGATGCCCTGGCCCTGCAGCTGGCGCTCCACCACGATCTGGGTGGCGATGCCGGCGTGGTCGGTGCCGGGAATCCAGGCGGTGTTGAAGCCCCTCATGCGGTGGTAGCGCGTGAGCGAGTCCATGATGGTCTGGTTGAAGGCGTGGCCCATGTGCAGCGTGCCAGTCACGTTGGGCGGGGGCAGCTGGATGGCGAACGCCGGTGCGCCGTCCTTGGCCGCTTGCGTGCCACGGAAACCGGCCACGCCGTAGCCGCGCTTTTCCCACTCGGGGCCCCAATGGGCTTCCAGGGCGGCGGGTTCGAAGGACTTGGGCAGGCTTTCAAGGCCTGGTTGCTGGACCGGGGTCGCGGGCGTGTTGCTCATGGCGGAATCAGGGAAAGTGGACAGCGGTGCCGCGAGGTGCACCGCCCAAGGCCCGGCAGGGCCGGAAAACCGCTGATTTTACCGGCCCGATCTGGCTTGACCGGGGCTTTTGCGGGTGGTCAGGCCTGGGCGTGCCGTGCCTTGAGCTGATCCCACGACACCAGCTCGCCCGCCAGCGCACTGGCCATGACGGTGGGCGGGCTGGCCAGCCAGACCTGGCCAGGGCCGGAGCGGCCCGGAAAGTTGCGGTTGATGGCGCTCACGGTGACCTGCGAGGCGTCGGTGGACGAACCTGGCCCGCAATTGGCGCAGGCCCCGCAGGACGGTTGCAAAATGCGCGCCCCCATGGCGGCAAAAGTTCTGTCGTAGCCGCGCTGCACGCAATAGTCGCGCACGGCGGTGGTGCCGTACTGCAAAAACACCTGCACATGCGCCGGGATGCGCAGGCCGCGCGCCAGACCCCAGGCCAGCACCGCGTGGTAATGGTCAAAGTCTTCGCGCTTGCCGGCGGTGCAGGAGCCGCCATAGGCGATGTCGATGCGCACCGGCTCCTGCAAGTCCTTCAAATCCAGGCCTTGCCCAGGGTCGCCAGGCCGCGCCACCATGGGCGAGAGCGTGCCCAAGTCCACTTGCAGGGTGTGGGCGTAGCGGGCATTGGCGTCGCTGTGCATCCAGTCTTCCAGCACCAGGTCCACGCCGCGCCGCTCGCGCAAGAAGCGCTGGGTTTCGGCATCGGGCGCCACGATGCCCGTCAGCCCGCCCAGCTCGGCGGTCATGTTGGTCAGGGTGGCGCGCTCGTCGGTGCTCAGGTGTGCAATACCGTCACCCGCAAACTCGAACACCTTGCCCACGCCACCGCCCTGGCGAATCAGCGGCAGGGCCAGCAGGTGCAGCAGCAGGTCTTTGGCCGTCACGCCGCCATTCAGGCGGCCTTGGAGCTGAACGCGGATCGACTCGGGCCAGGTCACGCGCACGGCGCCGGTGACAAAAGCGTTGGCCATGTCGGTGGTGCCCACGCCAAAGGCCACGCAGCCCAATGCGCCGCTGTGCGGGGTGTGCGAGTCGGTGCCCACCACCACCTGGCCGGGCAGGGCGTAGTGTTCGGCCACCATGGCGTGCGAGATGCCGGCCACATTGCTGCCGTCGTCCTGTGCGGCTTCTGTGTCGGTCAGGGTGCGGTGCAGTCGCAGGCCGTGGCGCTCTGCAAAGCTGCGTTGGGCCTGCTGCATCAGGCGCATTTGTGGGATCAGGCCGCCGCGCACATGGGCCGGGCTTTCGTCCACATAAGAGGTGTGGTCCTCGAACACCACGATCTGCTCAGGGCGTTGCAGCTGGAAGTCCTTACCCAAGGCACCTTGCAGCAAGGTGTCGGCCATGCCGGTGTAGTACTCGTGGATGAAGCGCCAGTCGGCCTGCACAAACACGCCGTCGCCGGTCTGGGGTTGATCGGGGGTGGCGGGTGTGTGCAACAGGTGGCGCGAGAGGATTTTTTCGAACAGGGTCTGCGGAGCACCGCTCTGCCTTTGCAGGTGCTTGCCCTGCAAGCGATCGCCAACAGGACTGGCGCCTGCAAAACCGAGGTGCTGCTGCCCCCAGCGCAGCAAACCGCCTGCCCGCAAGATGCTGGCGGCCAGGCCCTCGCGCTCGGCCAGCAGTTCGGGCAGCAGTGGTTCCAGCGTCTGCACCTCGCCGCGCTCGATGCGTTCGAGCAGAGCAAAGTTGGTCGATGTCCACAGGCCGATGTTGTCGGCGTTTTGGCGGTAGATGCGCTCAAAGCTGCGGGCAAACACCAGCCGGATGCCGGCCAGCTGCTCGGCGGTGGGGCTGTGCTCGCGCGACGAGCCTTTGCCATAGCGCTGCCCGGCCACCAGCACCGCAAAGCCCGCTGCACGCAACTGCCCGCGCGCGATGGGGTTGCGGTCACCACAGCGCAGTCCGGTGTGGGCAAAGTCGCCCAGCTTGGCGTCGTAGTGGCTCAGGATGGCCACGGGCGTGATCTCGTCGGTGGAGACATCGTCACGCAAGGGCAGGGCTTGGGTCAGGGTCAGTCGTGCGCCAGCCAACTGGGCGTCGATCTGCACGGGGTTCTGGCTGAGGTAAAGGGTTTTCATGATCAGGCGTTCTCTTCTGCCGCATACGAAGCCAGGGCTTGCAGCAGCAATTGCGCAGCGGGTGTCAGCGTGTCTTCACCCCGGTGGCACAGCACAAAGCGGCGTTCGGCCCAGGGCTCGACCAAGGGCAGGATCTTGAGGCCCCAGGCCTGGGCGTGCAGCGGGGTGACTTCACGCGGCACCACGGCAATGGCCAGATCGGCGCGCACCACGCGCATGGCCGCTTCAAAGTTGGTCACGATCACACGGTGCATCAGGCGCTTGCCCAGGCGCGCCGCCTCGCGTTGCAGCATCACCTCGACCGCCGAGTGGATCGGCATGATGACCTGCTCGTAATCCAGCGTGTCGGCCAGGTGCACGCTGGTGCGCTCGGCCAGGGGGTGGTCGTGGCGCACGGCCACGCACAAATGGTCGTGGGTGTAGGTGCGAGTGTGCAGCAGGCCAGTCTCGGCGGCGTCCCAGCAGATGCCCAGGGCCGCCACGCCTTCGCGGATGCCTCGCACCACCTCGGGGCTGATGCGCTCTTCCAGGTCGATCTGGATGTTGCGGTGCGCGGGTTCCTTCAAAAAGCGGGCAATGTGGTCGGCCAGCGATTCGGCCATGACCGAGGCCGTGGCCAGCACGTTCACGCGGCCTTGCAGGCCAGCGGCATGGCCAGCCATGTCGCGTTCGATCAGGCGGGCCGACATGAGCATGCTGCGCGCGTGCTGCAGCAGCGTCTCGCCGGCCGGGGTGGGGGCCACGCCGTGGCGCTTGCGCAGCAGCAACTGGGCGCCCACCGTGTCTTCGAGCTGGGCCAGGCGTTTGCTGACGGCCGAGGCGACCATGCTGGCCTCGTCGGCGGCGCGGCGCATGTTGCCGGTTTCGCAGACGGTGACAAACAGCCGCAGGGTGGTGAGGTCCAGATCGCGCATTTAAGATATTCCTGTTTGGAATTTTAAATCTGATTAAATTGCAATTGCAAACATTTTGGAATATCTAGAATACAGACATCAGGAGACATCACATGAGCACATTCCAGTGGCCCCAGCAGGTCAGCCTGCGCGAAGTGGGCCTGCGCGACGGCCTGCAAAGCATTGCCCGTACCCTGCCCACCGCGCAAAAGATCGAGTGGATCCGCGAAGCCTACGAAGCGGGCCTGCGCGAGATCGAGGTGGGTTCCTTCGTTCCCCCCAAGCTGCTGCCGCAACTGGCCGACACGGCCGATCTGGTGGCTTTTGCCAAAACCCTGCCGGGCCTGGTGGTGTCGGTGCTGGTGCCCAACCTCAAGGGCGCCGAGCGCGCCATGGACAGCGGCGCCGACTGGATGCTGCTGCCCCTGTCGGCCAGCCACGCGCACAGCCTGGCCAATCTGCGCAAGACACCCGACGAGGTGGTGGCCGAAATCGGTGCCATGGTGCAGGCGCGCCAGGCACGGGGCTCGAACATCCGCATCGAGGTCGGCATGAGCACCTCGCTGGGCTGCACGATCCAGGGCGAAGTGGCCGTGGACGAGGTGCTGCGCCTGCTCAAGGCCGTGCTGGCGCTTGGCGTGGACCGCGTCGGTCTGGCCGACACCGTGGGCTATGCCGACCCGCGCCAGGTGGGCGAGTTGTTTGCCAAGGCGCGGGAAGTGGCGGGCGACAAGTTGGCCTGCGGGCACTTCCACGACACCCGAGGCCTGGGCATCGCCAACGTGATGGCCGCACTGCAAACCGGCGAGACGCGCTTCGATGCCTGCCTGGCCGGCATTGGCGGCTGCCCGCACGCGCCCGGTGCCAGCGGCAATGTGGCCACCGAGGACCTGGCCTACCTGTTTGCCAGCATGGGCATCGCCACAGGCATCGACTTTGACAAACTCATGGCCTTGCGGGCTAAAGTCGCCGCCTGGCTGGCGGGCGAGTGCCTGCATGGCAGCATCGCGCAGGCGGGCTTGCCCAAACCCCTGCGCGCACAATTGACACCCGAAAAGGCACTGGCATGACCCACAAGAAAACCCTCCCGCTCGAAGGCCTGCGCGTCGTCGAATTCACCCACATGGTCATGGGTCCAACCTGCGGCATGGTGCTGGCCGACATGGGGGCCGAAGTCATCAAGGTCGAGCCTTTGGAAGGCGATCGCACGCGCCACCTGCTGGGCGCTGGGGCGGGCTTTTTTCCGATGTTCAACCGCAACAAGCAGAGCATCAAGATCAACCTGCAAAACCCAGAGGGTGCCGAAATGGCACGCCGCCTGTGCGCCACGGCCGATGTGGTGGTGGAGAACTTCAAGCCCGGCACCATGGCCAAGTACGGCCTGGACTACGCCAGCCTGTCGGCCAAAGACCCCAAGGTGATCTACGCCAGCCTCAAGGGCTTTTTGCCAGGGCCATATGAACACCGCACCGCGCTCGACGAGGTGGTGCAGATGATGGGGGGCCTGGCCTACATGACGGGCCGACCTGGCGATCCGCTGCGCGCAGGCACCAGCGTGAACGACATCATGGGCGGCATGTTTGGCGCGATTGGCATTCTGGCCGCGCTGATCCAGCGCGGCATCACCGGCAAAGGCCAGGAGATCCAGTCGGCGCTGTTCGAGAACAACGTCTTTCTGGTGGGCCAGCACATGTTGCAGTACGCCATCACGGGCGTGGCGGCCGAGCCCATGCCCAACCGCATCTCGGCCTGGGGGGTGTATGACGTGTTCACTGTCAAGAATGGCGAACAGATTTTCCTGTCGGCCGTCAGCGATGCGCAGTGGGTCACTTTTTGCGACGTGCTCGGCTTTGCCGACCTGAAAGCCGACCCGCGTTACGCCACCAACAACACCCGCGTAGAGATGCGCAATGACGTGCTGCTGCCCGAGCTGCGCCAACGCCTGCAAGCCTGGACGGCGGCCGAGCTGTCAGGCATCTTCGAGAAAGCCGGTCTGCCTTATGCGCCGATTGCCAAGCCTGAAGAACTGTTTGATGACCCGCACCTGCTGGCCACTGGCGGCCTGGCCGATGTGCGCCTGACCGACGGCGCCAAGGCCGGTGACTCGGCCAAGGCGGCCTTGCTGCCCTTTACCATGGACGGGCAGCGGCTGGGCGTGCGCATCGACCCGCCAGCCCAGGGGCAAGACACCGATGCCTTGCTCACGGGCCTGGGCCTGTCTGCCCAAGACGTGCAGCGCCTGCGCGACGCAGGCGCGGTGGCGTAATGCCGCGCTGACCACCGATTCATCGACTACATTCACAACCACTGAAGGAGACACACATGAGCAATTCAATCCAACGACGCACACTTTTGGGCCAGGCACTGGCTGCCACCGTTGCTGGCGCTTTGAGCGCCAGCAGTGCTTTCGCGCAAAGCGACCGTCCGATCAAATTCATCCTGCCCAACGCCACCGGCTCGGGTGTGGACGCGATCACGCGTGCCGCAGCGCCCGCCTTGGGCAAGGCCCTGGGCACCAACGTGGTGGTAGAAAACCAGGCCGGTGCCAGTGGCGTGATCGGCTTGCAGGCCCTGGGCAAGAGCGCGCCGGACGGCTTCACGCTGTCGGTGGTGTCCAACAACGTGGTCATCTTTCCCAGCGTGATGAAGAGCCTGCCCTTTGACATGCCGGGTGATTTCACACCCATTGCCGTGGTAGGCAGCACACCGATGGTGCTGGTGGTCAACCCGCAAAAGGTCTCGGCCACCAACAGCCGTGAATTCATTGCGGCACTCAAATCCAAACCCGATGGCTACAACTTCGGCTCTGGCGGCACGGGCACCATCCTGCACTTGGCCGGTGAAATGTTCATTGACGAAGCCGGTGTCCGGGCGCGCCACATTCCCTACAAAGGGGTTGGCCCCATGGTGACCGACTTGTTGGGCGGCCAGATCGACTTTGCAGTGCTGGCCTTGCCCAGCGTGGCCCAGCACATCAAGAGCGGAGCCTTGCGCGCCATTGGCATGTGTGCCGACAAGCGGACCCAGGCCATGCCTGAAATCCCCACCTTCATCGAGCAGGGCCTGACCGGCTACAACATGGAAGCGTGGTTTGCTGTCATTGGCCCCAAAGGCATGACAGCCGCGCAGGTCAAAAAAGTGCACGAAGCCGTGACGGCAGCTTTCAGCGACGCCACGGTCAAGGAAACCATGGCCAAGCAGGGCAACACCATCAGCATCAGCAACACCGAGCAGGCGCAAAAAGCCTTTCGCACCGAGCTGGCGCGCTATGCCGCTCTGGTGAAGAAGGTTGGCATCGAGCCGCAATGACGCTTGGCTTGTGCGTGACTCCCTGGGCTTGACAGCCCGGGGTTGTGCAAGGAACATCGCGCCATGTCCATCCAGGTCCTGATCGTCGGCATCCACCTCGCGCGCAGCACGCGGGGCAAGCCTGGCGCGCCACCAGCCGCCTGAAGTCGCCAGCCATAAAGCGCTGGCGGCATTTTTTCTTCCCTTTTTGTTTGTTCACGCGCACCCTGAAAGGGTGGCGTTGCCATTGCATGGAGAAAAGACATGGCTGACTTGTTTGACAACCCGATGGGCCTGTGTGGCTTTGAATTTGTGGAATTCGCTTCGCCTGTGGCGGGCATCTTGGAGCCCCTGTTCGAGAAGATGGGCTTCAGCCTGGTGGCCAAGCACCGTTCCAAGGACGTGGTGCTCTACCGCCAAGGCGACATCAACTTCATCGTCAACCGCGAGCCCAAAAGCCTGGCCGGTTACTTTGCGGCCGAGCACGGGCCTTGTGCCTGTGCGCTGGCCTTTCGGGTGAAGGATTCGCACAAGGCCTATGCCCGTGCGCTGGAGATGGGCGCCCAACCGGTGGATGTGCCCACCGGGCCGATGGAACTGCGCCTGCCCGCCATCAAGGGCATTGGCGGTGCGCCGCTGTACCTGATTGACCGCTTTGAAGACGGCAAGAGCATCTACGACATCGACTTTGAATTCATCGAGGGTGTGGACCGCCACCCACCCGGCCACGGTTTCAAGATCATCGACCACCTCACGCACAACGTTTACAAGGGCCGCATGGCGTTCTGGGGTGGTTTTTACGAGAAGATCTTCAACTTCCGCGAGATCCGCTACTTCGACATCAAGGGCGAGTACACCGGCCTGACCAGCCGCGCCATGACCGCCCCCGACGGTCTCATCCGCATCCCGCTCAACGAAGAGTCGGGCAAGAACGGCGGTCAGATCGAAGAGTTCCTGATGCAGTTCAACGGCGAAGGCATCCAGCACATCGCGTTGCTGACGGATGACATTCTGAAAAGCGTCGACGCCTTGCAGATGGCAGGCATCCCGCTCATGACCGCGCCCAACGAGATTTATTACGAAATGCTCGAAGAGCGCCTGAAAGGCCACGGCGAGCCGGTGCCCGAGCTGCAGACGCGCGGCATTTTGCTGGACGGCTCGACCGCCAACGGCGAAAAACGCCTGCTGCTGCAGATCTTCAGCCAGACCCTGCTGGGCCCGGTGTTTTTCGAGTTCATCCAGCGCAAGGCCGACGAGGGCTTTGGTGAGGGCAACTTCAAGGCCCTGTTTGAAAGCCTGGAGCGCGACCAGATCCGCCGCGGGGCGCTGCAGACCGAGGACTGACGCTTCACCTTGGTTTGATCGCCAGCAGGGCGGGCTCCTGCAAGGGGGCCTTAGCGCATGCCGATGCGTGCGTCCGGCCCAAAGATGCCAGTGGCCTCTTTGGGCAGACTGCGCCAGTATGGCGGCGAGGCCTGCACCTGGCCTTGCAGTGCAGCGGCGGCGTGCCAGCCCCAGCGCGGGTTGTACAAAAAGGCGCGGGCCAGCGCCACAAAGTCGGCGTCGCCCCGCTGCAGCACGGCTTCGGCCTGCGCGGCTTCGGTGATCAGACCCACCGCCATGGTGGGCAGGCCGGTTTTTTCTTTCACGGCGCGGGCCAGATGCACCTGGTATTCGGGACCGATGGCGATCTTTTGCAGGGGCGACACACCGCCCGACGACATGTGCACAAACTGCGCGCCAGCCGCCTTGAGGCGCAGGGTCAGTTCGGTGCTTTCTTCGATCATCCAGCCGCCCTCCACCCAGTCGGTGCCCGACAGACGGATGCCCAGCGTGCCGTCAAACGCTTCACGCACGCCCTGGAACACCTCCATCACGAAACGGATGCGGTTTTCAAAGCTGCCGCCGTAGGCATCCTGGCGCTGGTTGGCGATGGGCGAGAGGAATTCGTGCAGCAGGTAACCGTGGGCGCCGTGCAGCTCGATGGCGTCGATGCCGATGGCCTGGGCGCGGCGCGCCGTCGCGATGAAGTCGGCCTTGATTTTGGCGATGTCGGCCAGGGTCAGCTCGGCCGGCGGGGGCTCGGAGGGCAAGTGGGGCAGGGCGCTGGGGCCTTGGGGTAACCAGCCGCCGTCCTGCGGGGCGATCAGCAGGCCACCGCGCCAAGGCGCTTCGCTCGACGCCTTGCGGCCCGCGTGGCCGATCTGCATGCACACGGGCATGGGCGGGGCCTGACGGCGTGCGCGCGCCAGCTTGTCGTGCAGGGCCGCCTCGGTGGCGTCGTCCCACAGGCCCAGGCAGCCGGGGGTGATGCGGCCCTCGGGCGAGACGGCGGTGGCCTCCAGGATCAGCAGGCCTGCGCCACTGTTGAGCAAATTTGTCCAGTGGGTCTGGTGCCAGTCGGTGGCCTGGCCGTTGTCGGCCGAGTACTGGCACATCGGCGCGATCACGATGCGGTTGGGCAGGGTGAGCGGACCGCGAGGGGCGTTGAAAGTGAAGGGGGCGAATAACAGGCTCATGGGCAGCATCTTATGCAGATGCGGAGCCGTGCCTATCCGCTGCGCGACCTGGTTCTGCACTTTGCTGTCGCGGGCAGTCAGCACCACCCCGGGGTCAGCAGGCTGGCATGACGGCGGTTTCAATGCTTTTGAGGACGAGTTAGGCTTTTTTTGCGGCCGTTGGCCGCGGCGCCCCGAAGGTGTTCGAGCTGTGACTTGGCATCAGGCACTCCACAAGCTGTTGATCCGGATTTCAACTGATTGCTGTAATCGGTTTCAACAGTTATTTAATAAAATCATCAATCGATTTGTAGCTTGGTGAAATGAATGAAAAAATCGAATTCACCCAGCGTTTGCGCGCCGCTATGACCCAGGCAGGGTACCTTGTCAGCCCCACGGTTTTGGAGCACGAATTCAATTTGCGTTGGCCGGGCAAGTCGATCAGCAACCAGGCGGCATGGGGGTGGCTGAACAACCGCTCCATCCCGACCCAGGACAAGATTCAAGTCCTGGCCGAGTGGCTCAAGATCGCACCGGAGGTTTTGCGGTTTGGCACTGAGGTGCGCTTGTCGGTGCAGCAACACCAAAAGCGCTGGGACGAGGGCGTCAACTACCTGGAGCGTGAAACTTTCGCAGCTTTCCTGCAACTGCCTGCCGCGCAGCGCAAGATCATTCGCGAGGTGATCCTGACCTTTGCCAAGGCGAACGCGGCAGAAGAGCCGGGAGTAAAGAAGTAAGCGCTGGCGCTTTCAGTTGCCGATGCGCTCCACCCAGTAGGCAGGCCGACGACGCTGGTGGGCAATGGCCAAAATATGGACCTGTGCGTCATGAACCATGTACATCACATGGAATGGAAAGCGACGCATGCTGGCCTTGCGGATCTGGCCTTGCTCCATCAGGGGAAACGTGTCCGGGTTGTTGCAGACACGGACCATGAGGTGCTCGAATTCGGCCAGATAGTCTGCACCCAGTCCAGGCAGGCGACTTTCGTAAAAGGCCACTTGATCCAGGTGCTCGGACGATGCGGCACGGTGGAAACGGTAGCTCATTTGAGCAGTGACTGGGCGGCGATGCGAACGTCTTGTGCGGGAAGCGTGGTGGTTTCACCTGTTCTGATCTGTTGAGCGCGCCGTTGGGCTTCGGCTTCCCATGCCAGGCGAATGTCGCTTTCACTTTGGTCTTCAAGCGACAGCAGAAGTTTGTGCGCCAAAGCGGCCCGTTCCTGAGCAGGAAGGTGCAAGGCGGTGGATTCCAAAGTTTTGGCGTTCATGGTTGGTCAATTATTTCACGCATCTCATCGCAGCACCACTCCAGGCTTCTACCCATTCGAGGGGCAGCGGGGCCTCGATGCTCAGTGTTTGTTCGGGGCGTACCGGGTGCTGCAACTCCAGCCCCAGCGCATGCAGCCACAGCCGCCCCACACCCAGGTGCGCGGCCACCGCCCGGTTCAGGGGGCCTTTGCCGTGGGTGGCGTCGCCGATGATCGGGTGGGCGATGTGCTTGGTGTGGCGGCGCAGCTGGTGGCGGCGGCCGGTCAGGGGCTGCAGCTCGACGTCGGCCCAGCGCAAGGTCGCGAAGCCGCCTTGGGGGATGGGCAATTCGCCCCGGCGCAGCGTGCGCAGCCGGGTCTGGGCACTCTGGATTTCTTCGCGCTGGCTGCGCATGTCGTCGGGCATGCGTTTCAAGGGGTGGTCAATGAACTGTTCGTCTGCGGGCCAGCCGCGCACGATGGCGCGGTAGGTTTTTTGCAGGCCCTCGCCGCTTTCAAAAGCCAGCCCGAGCAGACGGGCCACCTCGGCGCTCAACGCAAACACCAGCACGCCGCTGGTGCCCTTGTCCAGCCGGTGCACCGGCCAGACCCTGCGGCCCAGCTGGTCGCGCAGGGTTTGCAGCACAAAGCACGATTCCCCCTTGTCCAGCGGGGTGCGGTGCACCAGCCAGCCGGGTGGTTTGTTGACGACGGCGAGATGCTCGTCTTGGTACAGCAGCTCAAGCATGGGGCCATTGTCCCTTGAGTTGTTGGTGTATTCAGGCGGGTGATGACAAAAAGCACACATCCACTAAAATCCAAACCATGAAACCGTTTCGCTGGAACGCCGAAAAAAACAACTGGCTCATGCAAGAGCGGGGCGTTTCATTCGAGAGCATGGTGGTGGCGATCGAAGGCGCAGGTCTGCTGGACATCCTGGCGTACCCCAACGATGAACGGTACCCCGGGCAACGCATTTTGGTGGTGGCTCACGAAGGCTATGCTTACCTCGTTCCTTTTGTGGAAGAGGCCGAGCATTTTTTCCTGAAAACCGTGATTCCGAGCCGCAAGGCCACGCGCGGTTATTTGCAAGAAGGTGATGACGATGGCCAAGATTGACCGTGAAGAAGCAGAACTGCTGGCGCAGTTCGACAAGGGGCAACTCAAGTCGGTGGCCAGCAAGACGGAACTCGCCAAGTTCAAGGCGGCTGCGCGTGCCACGGCCATCAAGGATCGGCGTGTCAACATCCGCCTGTCTTCGGGTGACCTGTCAGACATTCAGATCAAGGCGCTCGAAGAGGGCATTCCCTACCAGACCTTGATCGCCAGTGTGCTGCACAAATACGTCACGGGTCGCTTGACCGAGCGCCCTGTGTCTGCGCCCACGCTTTCGCGAAAACCCTTCAATTCCTGATCTGTTGCCATGTTGTTTTTGCTCTCTCCCGCCAAATCCCTGGACTACGACACCCCCGCCGGCGATGTGCCGCACACCCTGCCGCAATTTGTGCCCCAGGCGGCCGAGCTGATCGAGGTGCTGCGCCCGTATTCGCCCCAGCAGATCGCCGAGCTGATGGACCTGTCGGACGCGCTGTCGGTGCTGAACGTGGCGCGCTACGAAGCCTGGCGCCCGAAGTTCACCGCCAAGAATGCCAAGCAGGCGGTGCTGGCCTTCAATGGCGATGTGTACGAGGGCCTGGACGCCAAAACCCTCAACGCCAAGCAGCTCGAATGGGCGCAAGAGCATGTTTGCATCCTGAGCGGCCTGTACGGCGTGCTGCGTCCGCTGGACTGGATGCAGCCTTACCGCCTGGAAATGGGCACCCCCCTCAAGAACCCCAAGGGCGCCAACCTCTATAAGTTCTGGGGCGCGCAGATTGCCGAGTACCTGAACGAGCGCCAAGCCAAGGACAAGAGCCCGGTCATCATCAACCTGGCCTCGCAGGAATACTTCAAGTCGGTGGACCGCAAGGCACTGCAGGCCCGTGTGGTCGAGTGCGTGTTTGAAGACTACAAGGGCGGCAAGTACAAGGTCATCAGCTTCAACGCCAAACGGGCGCGCGGCCTGATGGCGCGCTGGGCCATCACCCACAAAGCCAAAAAGCCCGAAGACCTGCTGGCCTTTGACAGCGAGGGCTATGCCTTTGACAAGGCAGCTTCCGAGCCGGATCGCCTGGTGTTCCGCCGCAAGATCGAGGCCTGACATGAACAACACCCCCGAACAATCGCAGCTGGGCAAGGCCAGCAGTTATGTGGACCAGTACGACGCCAGCCTGCTGTTCCCGATCCCGCGCCAACCTAAGCGTGACGAAATCGGCGTCACCGGCCACCCGGTGTTCTTTGGCGCCGACCTCTGGACCGCGTTTGAGCTGTCCTGGCTCAACCCCCGGGGCAAACCGCAGGTGGCGATCGCGCACATCACCATCCCGGCCGAGAGCACGCACATCGTCGAGAGCAAGTCCTTCAAGCTCTACCTCAACAGCTTCAACAACACCCGCTTTGAATCGCCGGGCGAAGTCAGGGCCCGCATCCGCAGCGACATCAGCGCCGCCATCTGGAGCGGTGGCCCGGTCATGGCCAGCGCAGGGGTCAAGCTGCTCATGCCCGAGCAGTTTGATGCCGAGCCCGTGCACGAACTCGATGGCCTCAGCCTGGACCGGCTGGATGTGGAATGCACCCGCTACCAGCCCGCCCCCGAGTTGCTGAGCACCAACACCCTGGAGGCCCCGGTGACCGAGACGCTGGTGAGCCACCTGCTCAAGAGCAACTGCCTGGTGACCGGCCAGCCCGACTGGGGCAGCGTGCAGATCAGCTACAGCGGCCACCAGATCGAGCAGGCGGGCCTGTTGCAATACATCGTGAGTTTCCGCAACCACAACGAATTTCATGAACAGTGCGTCGAACGCATCTTCATGGACATCTGGACGCGCTGCAAACCCACCCAGCTCACGGTGTACGCCCGCTACACCCGCCGTGGCGGGCTGGACATCAACCCCTGGCGCACCAGCGCACCGGGCGCGCTGCCACCGAACGCCCGCACTGCACGCCAGTAAGCGCCAGTAAGCGCTAGCCCGGATGCAGCCCGCCATCAACACCATCCGTTCGCTGGCCAGCCAGCTCAACCAGGACTGCGCCTGCTATTCGCTGGACATGGCGGCCCTGCGCCAGTCGCTGCAGGCCGACTCGGTGCTGTCGGCCTGGTGGCCGCACTGGCAAAGCACCCATGCCCACCTGTTTTCTGCAACGGGCCTGTTCATCAGCCGGACCCAGCTGCTCGCCATGCAGCAAGCGGTGCGGGTGCTGCACGAGGTGATGAACCTGCCCGCCTGGCGCGAGCAGGCGCTGGCGCAGGCACCCCAGACCGCACGCACCGCCATGGGGCCACGCGGCGTGTTCATGGGCTACGACTTTCACCTCACCGAGTCCGGCCCCCAGCTCATCGAGATCAACACCAACGCCGGCGGCGCCCTGCTGGCCCTGGCGCTCACGCGGGCGCAACGCGCCTGCTGCGATGCCGCCCAAGCGTGGCTACACCCCGCCACCGACATCGCCCCGCTGGAGGCGCGCTGGCTGGCCATGTTCGCCCAGGAATGGACGCTGCAGCGCCCCGATGCACCCTTCATTCCCACGCAAGGCCCGGCCCGCACGCTGGCCATCGTGGACGAAGCGCCAGCCAGCCAGTACCTGTATCCGGAGTTTCTGCTGTGCCAGGACATGCTGCGGCGTGCCGGGGTCGATGCCCGCATCGTCGATCCGCAGGCGCTGGCCTGGGCGGACGGCCAGTTGCAGCACCAGGGCCAGCGCATCGACATGGTGTACTTGCGCTTGACGGACTTCTATCTGGAGGCACCCGCCCACGCCGCGCTGCACCAGGCCTGGCAAGCGGGCGCCTGTGTTTTCACGCCCAACCCCGAAACCCATGCACTGCACGCCAACAAGCGGCACCTGGTCACACTCAGCGATGCGCAATGGGCCGCGCAGCAAGGCTTGAGCGAACCGGTGCGCCAGGTCCTGGCCACGGTGGTACCACAGACGCAGCTGCTCACACCGGGCAGCGCCGACCCGCTGTGGGCCGAGCGCAAGCGCTATTTCTTCAAGCCGCTGGCTGGCTATGGCTCCAAAGCCGCGTACCGGGGCGACAAGCTCACCCACAAGACCTGGGAACAAATCAGCCGCTTGCCCTATGTGGCCCAGACCCTGATCCCACCCAGCCAGCGGGTGGTGATGGTGGGCGACGAGCGCAAGGCGCTCAAGGCCGATGTGCGCGCCTACGCCTACAACGGCGAGGTCCAGCTGTTTGCCGCCCGCCTGTACGACGGCCAGACCACCAATTTCCGCAGCGATGGTGGTGGCTTTGCGCCGGTGTTTGTGACGCCGACCTGAGCGCTGGCGCGTCAGTGGCTTGGCTGACCCCAAGCCCTCTGGGCGTGTGAGCTTCGAGGGCTGAATTCCAGGCTGATGACAGGATTTTCTTTCAAATCATATCTATTGTTGATATGATTAATCCATGAAATCGCATCAGCGCTGGATTTGGCAGCTGCCAGAGTGGCCCGCTCTGGCATTCGATGCACAACGCATCCAGCCGCTGCTGAGTGCGGCCAGAAAAGCCCAAGGGGCGCTTCTTGGAAAAGCCCAAGCGATTGGTCTGGAAGGGCTGCAGCCCCACGTCCGGGACGCGCTGACACAAGAGGCGCTGACCACCTCTGCCATAGAAGGCGAAAAGCTGGACCCTGAAAGCGTTCGCTCCTCTGTGGCGCGGCGCTTGGGGCTCGACACATCGGGTGCCCCTGTGCGTGAAGGTCGGCGCAACATTGAGGGGCTGATTGATGTCTTGCAAGATGCCACCCTGAACACCGATGCACCTTTGACGCTTGAGCGGCTGTGCAGTTGGCACGGGGCGCTTTTCCCAACGGGTTTCTCGGGTATGCAGCGCATTGATGTGGGGGCCTTGAGATCTGTGCCCATGGAGATCGTGAGCGGCGCCATTGGGCACAGCAAGGTGCACTATGCCGCGCCACCTGCTGAGAGCCTGGCCGAACAAGTGGATGCCTTTTTGACGTGGTTCAACCAAACGCAGCCCCAGGTTGGGACTCTGCCCATGGACGGCCTGGTGCGCGCTGCTGTCTCGCATCTGTGGTTCGAGACACTGCACCCTTTTGACGATGGCAACGGGCGCATTGGCCGCGCCATCTTGCAGCTGGCATTGGCCCAGGACATGGGGCAACCCGGGCGCATCGTCACGCTGTCGCGGCAAATCGAGTCCTGCAAAGATCGGTATTACAGCGAACTGGAGCAGGCGCAGCGCTCCAAGAGCATGGACGTGACAGCATGGGTTGAATGGCTGCTGGAACAACTGACGCTGGCCAGCGAATTTGCCAACCGCACCATCGACTCCGCCATTCAGCGCATTCGGTTTCAGGCCCAAATGTCCCTGGTTCGACTGAATGAACGCCAGCAAAAAACAATGAAAAAGCTGCTGGATGCTGGCCCCAAAGGTTACGAGGGCGGCATGACGACGCGCAAGCATGTGCGCATTGCGCAAACATCCACGCCTACGGCAGCCCGCGACTTGATTGAGCTGGAACGGCTGGGGCTGCTGACCCGATTGGGTGATGGCCGCTCGACGCGGTATTACCCGGCGATAGACGGCTGGGCCGAGGACGATGCCAAGTTGGGCAAAGCCAGCAAAAAACCGAGCGCACCGGCTGATTGAGTGCAGCGGCCAGGACGCCCGTACAACTTGGCAGTGAATCAAGCTCCCGGATCTTGCCAAGCCGCATGCTTGGCCATGATCTGCGCAAAGGCTTCAGAGCTTTCAAAAGCGGCCAGCCAGTCAATCAGGCCCGGCCAAGGCTGTGCGCCAAACCAAGCCGGGTCGGTGTGCGCAAACTGCCTAACAAACGGCGCCAGCGCCGCATCCGCCAGACCCCAACGCGCCCCCGACAAAAAGGCCTGCTGTTGCAAACGCACATCCAGCTGCGCCAGCCACTGTGCGCCCATGTCGCGGTCAGCCACGCCACTGGGCAAGCCCGAGCGCTGCGGGTATTTGTAGCGGTCCAGATGCTGCTTGAACGGCCCATCGTTGAACGCGATGTCTTGCAGGGCCTGCGCCAAAGCATCGCCTTGCGGCAACCAATGCATCGGGTCGTTTTGTGCCAGCGCCCACAGCATGATGTCCAGACTCTGATCGATCACTCGCTCCTCATCAGCCAACCACAACACCGGCACCGTGCCCTTGGGCGACAAGGCCAGCATGGACGCGGGTTTGCTCTTGAGCACCACCTCGCGGTGCTCATACGCCACGCCGCTGACCTGCAATGCCAAGCGGGCGCGCATGGCGTAGGGGCAGCGGCGAAAGGAATACAGGATGGGGGAGGGCATGACCAGTGCGCGTCAGTAGCTGGTGCGCAGGGTTATACGCCTTTGCGCAGCTTTGAATTCCCCCGCGCTTTGGACTGGCTCGGTGCTGCCGGTTTGGGCGCATCCAGCAGACCGGGCGTGGATGCTGTGGTCAGGTAGTTGGCTTTGCTCACCACCTTCTTGCCCGTCTTGGCCTCCAGCGCTTTGCGGGCGTTGCCGGCAATTTTCCCGCCCTCTTTGGCGGAAGTGCGGTTCTCATCAAAGCCCTGTGCGTCGCTGCGGCGGGCAATCTCGGTGGTGCTGGCTTCGCCCAGCATGGTGAAGATCAACTCCAGGTCGGTCATGTGGTCGCGCAGGTTGTTGCCGGTCTTCACCACATCCAGGCCTTTGAGCTGGCTGTGCTCGACGGGCGTCACGCCAAAGGTGGCGCGGGCAATTTCGGCGGTGAGTATCGAATACTCTTTGCCCTCGGCCACGCCGCGTGCTTTCCACTCGTCGGTCAGCTCCCCGCGCACGGAGATGGAGCGCAGCCGTTTTTCGATCCACGCTTGCGGGTAACCCTTGGCCTGGTACAGCTCGCGGGCCCGGGCGCTGGCCAGTTCGGGGTTTTCGATTTCTTTGACCCGCTCGTAACCCACTTGCGCCAGCCAGCGTTTGAACGGCTCGGCCTTGGGCGAGGGGATGGACTGGATGATGCGGAACAGGCCTTCGGTGTTGGCGCAGTTGGTCTCGCGCTGTTTGCCGTCAGGGGCTTGCAGCGCAAGGGGGGTACAAGTTGTACCCCAGTTGGCATCCAGCGCAGGGTCACGGCTGCGCATTTTCTTGATGTATTGCCGTGGGTCTGCCGAATCGGTCAATACACCCACCACGTCAACAATGGCAAACCACCATTCCTCGTTGTGCCAGACACGGCGAATGGTGGTTTCCTGAAATACCGCAATGTGGTGCGCGGGATCGTTGGGGGTGGTGATTTTTTTCATATGCCTCCCTGCAAAACTGTGATTTTATACAGTTGTTTGCGCATGCGACAAGCGCAAGGTGCTCAAGGCCGATGTGCGTGCCTCCGCCGACCTGAGTGAGGGCGCGGGGGCTTTCTCTTTCTACTCCGTGAAGATTGCTTGCGCCTGGTCCGCGTTGCGGCTTTGCCAAATGCCCGTCTTGGGGCAGAAATCCACGCGGCCACGGTCTCGGTGGTATTTGAGCAAGCCCCAAACCTGGCGCCGAGTCAGCCCTGTGGCGCTCGCAAGGTCGGCCTTGCTGGCGGGCGCGCAATCCAGCTCGGCCAGCAGCGCGGCCGTCTTGCCTGGCTTGCCCTCGGGCCAATCTGGCGCGGGCAACGCGTCGCCAAATGGCCGCTGGCTGGTGTATTTGAAAAGCTGCTCAAACATCAGTTCAGCACCCGGTGGCCACGGCCCGCCATGCAATTGCGCACGATGGATTTCTGGTCTTTCGCCCCGGAGCCCGCGCCCTCAAGGGCGCCGGTCACCGCGCCGAAGGCGGCCATTTCGTTGCCCTGGCCTTTGACGCCCAGGGCTGCATTGAGCAGGCCGCCGATCAAAGCGCCTGCAACAGCCCCGGCCACAGCGCGGTCCGCAGCCCCCTCCACCTGCCGGGCGTAGGCTTGGCAATCCCACAAGTCGGCGGCAGCCTGGGCCGGGTTGGCCCCGTCGATGATGGGCGAAAAGCTCGCGCCCGTGTTGCCGGTGGCGCAGCCGGTCAAGGCAATGGCGGCGGTGATGATGGTGATGGTGATGGACTTTTTCATGGTTGACTTTCGGTGTTTAAAGGGAGGGGCACCGGCGGCTTTTCAGCAGCTCAAGCAGGGCGTCGGTGTTTTGGCGCGTTTCGTCGGCAAGCGACTGGGTGGCCTTGGCCAGCTCTGTGTTGGTGTAGTTCCCCTTCATTTGGGGATGGTCTCGCACCTGGCAGGTGCAGCGGCGGCGGCCCATGGGGGTGTAAGGTTTGATGATGAGCATTTAGAACTCCTTAGTGACTTAGACATTGATAGCCGCATGATCGAAACCATTTAGGCGACTGCATCGCGAGCTTTGGCTCTGGTGGATTTGTTCACCTTAGTCGCTGGCAGCAAGCTGGTGATGCGTTGGTACAGCTCGAACAGGAAGGCCACGCGTTCGGCGTCGGAGGCGTAGGTTTTTTTGCCGCCGCTGGGTTGGTAGGCGGCGTCAACGGCTGCGTCTAGTTTTTGGTGGGCCTTGAGTAGGGCCGGGGGCATGGTCAGTGGGTCGTAGAGGTCGGCCAGTGACGAGCTTGCAAATTGGGCGCGGGCGTCGAGCACGCATTGGGCGGCTTGTTCGATGGCGGTCCGGAGTTTGTCGCTGAGTGGCTCGCCAGCGAAGCCGGGCCAGGGGAAGTTGTTGTAGACGATGGTGTTGGAGTAGCTGTAATCGCTTTTCAAGCGTCCACAGGTGTAGCGCATCCAGGCGTTGTGCATGGTGCTGGTGAGCACCCCAAAGGTGAACAGTGAGGCATCGTCCACAAAGAAAATTTTGTCGCCACAGATGACTTCACTGTCCAGGTGGCCGATGGGGATGAATTGGCGGCGCTCGGAAGAAACCTTGGGTATAGCCAAGTAGCGTTTGGATTGGGGTTGGCGAATTTCACCAAACAGCGTCGGCGTATTCGCCAGAGCCACGGTTGCGGATTTGGTGCTGACTTCGCGCATGGCGCGTACCCCTTCAACACGCTTGAGCACATTCGGCATGGCGCGAAGTTCAGCCGGTGGAATGTTGACCAGCCACAAGCACCAGCGGCCAATGTTGTTGATGAATTCATCGCCCATCAAAAATGGGCGAATCCATTTGGCGGCTTGAGGCTCAATGGAGATCAACGCCTCTTTTCCTTCATCGCTCAAGAGAAGATTTCCGCCATCGGTTGCCTTGCCGCCATTGGCCATGGGACTGACAGTGCAGATCGGTGTTGAGCGCTTGTTCAGCAGCACATCCGGCGCATCCACCAAATACGCATTGATGCGCTTGGCAGGCACGGCATGCGGCAGGCCTTTGATGTCTTCGTATTCGTAAATGGTTTTGACGGCTTGATCTTCGGGGCCAAAACCCACGATCACACAATGCACGGCGGCTTTGCCGCTGGCTTCGTTGCTCCACTGAAACGTGCGATGGGCAAAGTGGGTGTGCATGCCCAGACGTTGCAACTCGCCCCAAAGCACGGCCACTTGTTCGCCTTGGGTGATGCTGTTGGTCGATACAAAGGCGGCTTGTATGTCCGTGCGCCTTTGCATGTATTGCGCGGCCAGTACGTACCAGCCGCACACAAAGTCCAAGTCTCCCGCGCCGTGTATGCCGTGCATTACCGCAGCCAGGTCGGTTTTTTGTTCCTTGCTTTGGTAGGTCTTGCCCAGGAACGGCGGATTGCCCAACATATAGCTGCACCGCTCCGCCGGCAGCACATCGTTCCAGTCAACGCGCAAGGCATTGCCGTGCTGGATGTGCGGCGTGCTTTTGAGCGGTATGCGCGCAAAGTACAAACCAAACTCCACGCTCACGCGCAGGTTCATCTGGTGGTCCATCAGCCACAGGGCCACCTGGGCAATTTGCGCCGGAAACTCTTCGATCTCGATGCCATAGAACTGGTCCACGTTCACGCCAAGCAGGCCATGCACGTCCACCGCCAGCTGGCCTTTGTGGGCGCTCAGTTCATGGTCGGTGCGCAGCACCTTCAGCTCCAGCTCGCGCAGTTCGCGGTAGCTGATGACCAAGAAGTTGCCGCAGCCGCAGGCCGGGTCAAAAAACGTCAGCTGGCGCAGCTTTTTATGAAACTCAAACAGCTTGTTGCGGTTGCCTTTGGTGCGCTCAAACTCGGCATGCAGCTCGTCCAGAAACAGGGGCTTGATGAGCTTGAGGATGTTGGCCTCGGACGTGTAGTGCGCGCCCAGGTTGCGGCGGGCCTTGTCGTCCATGATGCTCTGGAACAGGCTGCCAAAAATCGCCGGGCTGATGGCCGACCAGTCCAGGGCGCAGGCGTCCAGCAGGGCTTCGCGCATGGCGGTGCTGAAGTCGGCCATGGGCAGGGTTTCTTCAAACAGGCGGCCGTTGATGTAGGCAAACTGGCCCAGCTGTTCGTCAATGTTTTTGTTGCGTTGGCCCTCTGGTGTGTTGAGCACCTGAAACAGTTGCCCCAGGCGTGAGCCCAGGTCAGAGCCGTCGGGTGCGGTGCGTTCTTCCACAAAGTCCCTGAAGGATTGCGCGGGCTGAAAGATGCCGGTGTCGTCGGCAAACAGGCAAAACAGCAGGCGCACCAGCAGCACCTCCAGCGCGTGGCCGCTGTAGCCGCTGGCTTTCAGGGCGTCGTGCAGGCGGCCCATGCGCTCAGCCGCCTTGATGTTGACCGGGTCTTCTGCCCGAATGTCTTGCACCTTGTAGCCCGCCAGCAGGCCAAAGAGCTTGACGTGTTTGTGCAGGTGCTTGAGCTCAAACTCCACCGTT
>JACCDW012020586.1_pt1 | contig 21393 bp, 15 predicted proteins | sample 7449781 | NCBI WGS metagenome assembly JACCDW01 (sample SAMN15323449, study PRJNA562643) | freshwater metagenome | isolation source: river surface water | place: USA:Blue River Watershed | collected 2017-08-18
GAAGTTTTGAAAATAGAAATTCAGTAAAGCGAAAAACGGGAACCACGTATAGATCCAAATGATGTATCCCCACAATTGCATGCGTAAATCTTTGAACAAAAATACGAAGAACGCAAACCAGGCATATTGAATCACGAAAGAATCGCGAATCACGTCAAATAACGCATAAGAGCGTAATCCCCAGCCGATATAACCCACTGTGATCGCCAGCAAAAAGGCTAAAATCTTCGTCCGTTTATCCCAGCCAAAAGCGTATTCTTTACGCGTTAGAAACAACACAATAAATCCCCCCGCCCACAAAACCTCTGCTAAAAAACTATACGCAATCCCCTTGTTAAAGAACACATACAGTGCCATCACGAAGAAATACGCCTGCAAATACAGTTTTTTAACGACGTCCATTGATTTCGTATTTAAGCGAAACCTGCCACTGCTGGTTTGTATAGTCTGACTTTGTAGACGAATCTGACCAATCCGCGATTCCGTCCTCGATGCGTACCCACATGTAGTTATTCACTGAAGTTTGAAGATACGAGGCTCCTAATAAAAGGCTCTTTGTGAGGCCAATTTGCGCCTCCACACCTGTCATCAAATTCACCCAATAGCGATTCTCGTAACCACTTCCGTAATATTGATACACATAGAAATCGTTGTTTTTCGCCACCCGTTCCGCGTGCAGACGAATCAAGCTGCGGCCTCGGTGGAAGCTCAAATGAATCGTTTGGCTATTCGAACCGGGTCCGATTGAAGCGCCCAATACTTTCGCATTATGGGTATACCCCTGGCGCATCTGCGTACTCGTGTACCAGCTATTGCGTAGCGGTTCGCCACCTGGCTGGGTGTTATCTATCACAAGACCCGGATCCATCAGTTGTAATTGCGTGAATTCGATACCTAGCTGTAAATAGGATTTCTTCTTTTTGCCCAAAGGAAATAACTTCCGCCCTCCCAGAACAAAACCGGTCTTGGTAGAGTCCCCGAAGAAACTCGCTGGCCCCACCACCTTATCCGGCTGACCTAGCTCCGCATAGAACTCTGCATGGTCTTTTGGCAAAGCAAAGCGAAGCAAGAAGGCGCCTAATTGCATTTTGGGATTCTCCACATAAGGCTTACCCGGTTGTGGATCCTCGTTCGTGAAGTAATTCTGTTGTGCAAACGAATAGCCTAAATAGAAATTAGGCACCCACTTCGGTTGCCAGTTCACCACAAAGGCCTTTAACATGCGCAAAGAACTATTTTTGCGCTCTATTCCTCCCGCCCAAATCGGTCTAAAATTCTTGTCTTCCGGAGAAAGCAAATCTGTATTCTCTAGCATCCCGATGATTCCTTTCCCTTCAAAAGAACCGATGGGAGTCATGGCTGGCTTTCTGTTTTGGACGAAATAGTGTAAAAAGCCAGACGCCTCATTCGTCAACACTAAACTGTTTCTAAAGCCCGGACCCCACCAATTATTCTCTGTCGAAATCCCGGTCGCTACATTCCCTACACGTAATGCTACGCGCGATTGACCCGGAAAAAAATACTTTAATGGCTCCGTACCGAAATGACTATATTGATCGATGTTATTGTTAATCAAAAAGAACACACGCGTCCAATAGTTCCCATCTTGTGGACTACCCGCAAACGGAATCGTAGGCGAATTCTCCGACTGTACCCATTCCGGCTGCAAATTAACATCCAGAAATTTCCACGTAAAATACACGCCCACACTCCAGCGACGTTGAAAACCAACGGCTGGATACATGTTCCCCTCGTTGAAGCCGAAGGGCATTTTGTTGTTATTTTGTGAGGTATGCCGAAGCGAAATGCCTTGTAATTTAAACTTATCACTCGAGGCAGCCTCTAACTCTTGCAGACGAGATGTAGAGCGAATCATAAAGGACTGATTCTCATACTTCGAAGAATCCTTGCCATTCAACAATTGAGCATTGCGCTGCAGATCCTGCAGACTGATATCATCCAGTAAAGTCGTCTGAGCGAAGACCGAGCAAGAGAGCAATAAAAGGCCTAGAACGTACTTTACCATAAGAAAATCGTATTAATGAAGGCGTAGACATTCGATTTCGAATGATCCTTTTCCCATAAATAATTCGTTGAATTCACCCATTTCACATCCGCCGTAAACAAGAGTTTTTTGTAGCGATATCCCCCTTGTAAACCGTAGGCAAAGTCATCCCATTTTACACTACGGGTATACACTGCTGTCCCCCCAGCTGTTGTTGTAGGTCGATTCGCCACATGTTGAAAAGTGAATCCCAGGTTCGTCCAGCCTTGGTTCCAGCTGACCGCGAAGGATTGTGCATCATTTCCATGCCCCACCCCATTGGCGATAATCTGGTTATTATTCGTAAAACCCTCTAATACTTGTCCATGTTCATACCAGTTTCCTGCCCCCCGCATTAAATATGAGGGAGTTTCTGACATCTTCGTCGCCTCCGCTTGCAAGGAAATAAAGGTACGGCTGTTTAGGGGATGTAATTTCTTAAATCCGACTACCCAGGCAGCAGAATGAGACATGTCCAGCCATAAATCTCGGAGGTTTTGTTTCGCATCGTTATAACCAAATTCCGCGTAGACTTCCGCGTGATTCTTAGGCATTAACCAGCGGGTGGAAATACTCAAAATTTGGTCTTTGCTGAGTGTATCGTCGTTATAATCACTCTTAAATAGATTGTTCAACACCGGCAAATAGGTATTCATGAACTTCGCATTGGGCAATGGCACCTCGTAATTTTGAAAAGCACGAGAGACCGAGAAAAAGACGTTTTTCATGAATCTCGGCTGGTAGGTCAGGATGATCCCGTTGTATTGGCGATTCTTCGGATTAAAGGATAAATCCCGTCTTTTCAAGCCATTATTCTCAAAGCCTTGCAGAGAATCCCGCGTCATACGGCCTAAAATCAATTGGAATTCAAAAGATCCGATAGGGGTTTTTAAGGGACGGGTAGTATTCAAACTATAGTGCAGAAATCCCGCTGCATTATTTGTCATTAGAAGGGAGGAATAATGGCCTGGGCCCCACCAAAGATTCTGGTTCGACACCCCTAGCGATATTCCGCCTGCTTCTAAACGAACCGAAGATTGTCCTAAACTTACCCGATCCAACGATGGATTCACTTGTCCCCAGGCGTCGCTGGTTTCATAATCTGCTGAACCGGTGTGTACAAATTCGGGTTTGAACTGCACATGTAAAATGCTAAAACGCGCATAAATACCGGCGCTAGCCTGCATTTGATAGCCATTGGAAATGGACATAGCTTGATCGTTCCAGCCGTAAGGTCGGGATGTATTTAGTTTTTGAGAAAGAGATGCGGGTAATAAGATAGCCTGAAATAGGCCTTTTTTATAGCTCTTGATCGAGTCATTTGCTGCTGGATCGATCAATCGGTACAAATCTTGCATGCTTTGCTTCCCCGTAGAATAAAAGGGCCTGGCCAGCATAGATTGATTAGCGTCTACTTTACCTAATAATTGGAGGATGCGAACTTGTTCATCAATATCGGAGAATCCAACGGGGATGGCGTTTTGAGCCACCGCGAAAAAGGACGAAAGCAGCAGGCTGTAAAAAATTATGAGTCGCAATTTCATTGAATATCGTCCTATTTTTGATAATTTAACAAAGTTATGAATTTATCTGTATCCATGATCACCTTCCAGGGTGCGGCTTATCTAAAGGCGCAAATGGATTCGATTTTAGGCCAAAGTGTTCCCATTCAAGAAATTATCGTCTGTGATGATGGATCGACGGATGGAACACGGGAGATTTTAGCCACTTATGCTGCCGATTATCCACAAATTCAGCTCCATTTTAACGAGAAAAATCTAGGCACCGTAGCGAATATGCAGCAATGCCTCCGCAAGACGTCTGGAGATCTTATTTTCTTAGCAGATCAGGATGATGTTTGGTTGCCAAACAAGGTCGAAAAGACCCTTGCCTTTTTCCAAGAGAACCCTGATGCGGATGCTGCTTTTAGTAATGCAGAAATCATCGATGAAGTGGGAGAAACACAACACGGAATGACATTATGGGATATTATCGGGTTCCCCTATGACCAAGTTGAACTAGCTGATTTCGAAAGGCGTGTGGACAATGTGGTGACGGGTGCAGGATTAGCTTTTAAGCGCAATCACGAACTACTTGAAAAAGACATCCCACAAATCCCTGGATTATTACATGACGGATGGATTGGTCTCTACTTTGCGGCAAAAAATAACCTTAAAGCAAACCCAGAGAAACTATTTCAGTACCGAAGCCATGCGAACCAGCAAGTGGGTGGAAAAATAAAAGAGAGACAAGCCTTATTAAACTTTAACCTTGCCTTGTACGATGGAATTCCGGTGATGAAAGACTTTACAACCTGGAAAGCGGCGATGAAACGTCTTTATATGAATCTTAAATTGCCTTACATGAACAAAGAAAAGATTCAAGAACAAATTGAGTTGTACGCAGAGTATGGAAAGACCTATTTCCAGCTGCGCGCCAGTTTATTCCTCTTTATTAAAGCGATCCGCTAGGCGGTTCCATTGGGAACGAAATACCGTTTCCGGTAAGATAAATAGCTGTAAAACGACAAACCAAGCCAGAGAGAACACCCCTATCACCAGCAAACGCAACAATAGCGTAGGGACAAAGAGCTTAAACAAGACTACAATTCCGAGATACGGAAACAGTCCCAACAATTGTTGAAAGAAGACCGTTGTGTAATTCGAAAGTGAAATCTCCTTACGGGTAAAGAAGACGAAAGCAATACATACTGCTAATTCTGTCAACAGAATCGTAATGGCCGCCCCTTCTTCTTTCAGCGTAGGAACTAATAGGAACGCTAGAATAATACTGATAAACATCCCGATTAGCGCAGAGATGAGGATGGATTTGTCCTTACCTACGGCGCTGAGGATTTGGAAACCAAAAATCCCTGACATACTGATAATCAAGATGAGTGGCGCCGTGATTTGCAAGGGTAAGATCGCCCGATCAAATGCCGTTCCTAGCAAGATATGGATGATTTCCGGTGCGCAGGTAACGATTCCTAAGACCAAAGGCATCGAAAGACTCACCAACACATAAAAACACTGTTTTACAAGTAAAACGAAGGCCTCTTTCTCCCCTTTGTGGTATAAGCTCACTAATCCCGGGAACATCGCCACTGAAATAGCGCTCAAGACGCCGATAAAGAGGCGGTTTAATTTCAACGCCGAGGAATAATACCCCACACTTTCATTATCTGCTAGAAAACCTAATAATATCGTATCGAGAGAGAAATAAACCGAGATCGTGAAGATGGTGAAAAACAACAAAGCCATCGGTTTGATGTGTTTCTTTAATTCTAGCTTTGCGAAAGAAAAGCTAGAAAAATCGAGCAAATCCCACAGTCTTTTTCCATTGAAGGCCGCTAATATCACCGCTAATCCCACCTGCATCCGGAAATAGTTCACGTAATCATTTGTGTTCCGGATGAACAAAAACACCGCCGCGATGAAACAAAGGCGAATCACGAGGGAACGAATAGCAATGAATTTGAATTGGTTCATCCCACTGAAGAACCATTCTAATTGGAATACTTGTAGGATAAAATAGCCCAGCGCCCAAGAGAACAAGGATTTCTCTGCGGCTAATTTAGGAAGTGCGATAATAAAGACGAGAAAAACCAGACTTAGTAACAATGTTCCTAGCGCGTTGATAATAAAAATTTCTGAGACGGTTTTCGTTAACAAGGCGCGATCGCTAGCAGCTTTAGCCACTTCGCGCACCCCATAAATCGGAATTCCCAGGGCGGCTAATAAAACAAAATACTTGGCAAAACTCTCCGCGAAATTCAAGACGCCTACGTGTTCTGGACCTAGCGTTCGCGCTAAATACGGAAAGGTGATTAGCGGGAATAACACCTGCGTAATCGCTAAAAGTACATTATAAAAGACATTTTTCCGGGTCTCCATTAGCGGTAACTCGCGTCCACGATCAGTTTATATAGGTTTCGAATCATTCGCGGAATGCGTTGTATTTTATAGGCCAAAGGCACTCCGTGCACATAGCGGCGGTCTAACACATGGTAATGAAAATCCGAGTCGAAGTGTTCTGGATTTTCGGCGGCCATCTGGCGGCAAAGGCTCTGCACATAGCGAATCTCTTCTAGATTCGTCTTCCCATTCGAGAACACCCGATTATCTGTACGAATCGGGCGTGCGTGCTTTAATTGTACGCCATGCACTACGGCCGTTTTCGTCTTGCCTATCAGGCGTTGAATCGTCGGGATCAAATACACATCGAGTCCCGTACCGGAAATCGAATGCTTAAAATGAGGTCCAGCGGCCTGAAAAACGGCTTCGCTGTAAAATGGCGACATGATTTCCACCCACCAGGTATCTTGAACCAAATAACCCGGCTTGTGGATGAATTGGCGTAAATTATAATACGAATCGTGGCTCAAGCTAGGCTGAAACACGTCTAATTTCTCCAAAGTGGCAATGAAAAAGAGCTTATTCAGGTCTGAAACGGAGATGATTTGGTCATCATCTAAAAAGCCGATGTATTTCAACGGTATTGAAACCAAGGAGGCATAAATATTTTGCATCACATCCCCTTTGCACTCTGATTTTTGAGAGATATAATGCTTCACGGGCATGGGTGCCTCCGCAACTGCACCGCTATAATCGTACAATAACCAATCGAAAGCGGGCTCCACATCGAAATGGATGTGGTCCATGGGGCTGGATTTGCCATCCCAGGTAATCGCTACGATAGATTTAGGTGTACGCATAATTAACAAAAGTACGATTGTATCGTGTTTCGGCAATAGAAAATCATCCGAATTAATTCTGCGGTCAACAGATGTCTGCGGCTCTCCTTTCGAATCAGCGAATCAGACGTGCGCCAGGTCGAAATCACTTCAGGCACGATCGCTCCGATCGAAATCTCCCTGGGATCTACAAAACGCTTGTACATGTCTACTGGATAGGCAATGTGCCCCGTTTTTTGCAATAAATACTTCGCTGCTTTCGCATTCAAGGAATAGCCATAGGCACCATAAACAGACTTAATCAAGGGTTCGCCTACGCCGTGCTGAACTGTTGATTTCTTCAGACTCGCATAGCCATTCCAAGCACCCCAGAAAAATAAATCATATTTCTTCGCTGTCTCAGCTTTTAAAAGTTCAGGCGTCATTATCCGGCTGTCGGATTCTAGTATTAAAAAATGCTCAAGTGAACTTTCTCGCGCAATTTGCTTCCACACTTTGCGATGGCTTAAAATCACCCCTAATTCAGTGGGTAATAAGGCTTTTCCTGTACGTTCACGAGACTTTTCTATTAGTGCCTCTAAAAAGGGGACATGCACTCGTGATGGAAATACCGGTTCCACAACTTCTAACGCAGGAAGCGCAGATCGCATCGCCTCCACATGGCCTTTACGCTCCGTCTCGTGATCCGCAAAAAGGACAAAGGCGCGTTTAAACATGAGTGAATTGGCTAAACGTACTGAAAGATCCGCTTTCTAAGGCATCTGGCGTAAAGAAATCCTGCTTGCCTCCATCTGGGAACAAAATAAAATGAGGTTTCCGGCACAGGTAAGCTAGGTGTAAGGGCAAAGAATCTGAAGTAACCACATAATCTGATGACTGAATCAAGTCGATCAATTGCTCAAATGAAGTATAATCTGAACCAAACCGTGCCACTTGACCTTCCATCCGGGACAAAATCGAAGAAGGGATAATTCGCTTAGGTAAACGCGCATCCGGCAAAATCAGCACCTTATCCCCTTTTCTCTCTAATCTCTGGGCCTGTAGACCATAGGCATCATAAACCGGAGCTCCTGTTTCAAAAATCGATTGAAAAGAATTCCCTGTGAAGAAATTTAAGAGTCCAAGGCGAGTAGTTTGTTCAACGAAATCGTTCGAACCTGGATTCGCGCTGATATAATCTTTGATTTTCGATAATTGACGAAAAGTGTCAATACTGAAAAGTGCCTTATTCGTAAATAAATTTAATTGCGAGCCTGTAATCCCAAGATCAACAAAGTCAATGGAACGAGGCGAAATACAGCCTCGAGATATCAGCGCGTCATACAAGGGTTTCAAATGCGTGGAGGCTACGACCGCATCTGTCGCGGCTAGGGCTTGCACCGCTATCGCAAAATCTCCGTAAGCGCGCAATAGAAACACCCGACGCATTATTTATCCGTATAAAGGTAGAGGCAAAGGAAGAATCCGACTAAAAGTCCGGCAAGCAATCCGGCAAATCCTAAGAATACATAAGACTTGCGATCATCCATTAAAGGGAATTTAGGCACATCCAATAATTGAATCACAGGAGTCTGAGAAACCAACGCTATTCGGCTCATCTCTAAGTTTTTCGTCACCTCCGCATAGATGCTGAAAACAATAGACTTGTCACGTGAGCTTACTTCCGCTGGAACTGACATCGATTTAAAGGCTACGTTCGGATCTAAGATCTGAAAAGAAGCCGCGTTATAAGACTTAGCATTTAACACGCGCAATAAAGAGTCTCCTCGCGCCTGCAAACGCTTCACATTCGCTGCAGCCGTGCTCGTTTTCACATTCACATAGTAGGTGGTTGTCTCTTTCAAAAGGCGTTCTGCAAAGTTTTTTGAAAACACTTGGTTTTGAGATACGGTCACTATCTTAAATATGGATCCTTTCTTGTTCAAACGATCTACAGAAACGTTTTTCTTCGCGATTTGCTCGTACATGACGTACAAAACTGAATCCTGATATACTGTATGAGCCGGTGCCACAACAGAAGCGGCCGGAATAGCAAATGAAACAGGAGCAGGCAAACGTTCCCCTAAACCCGAAAATTCCAAATACAAATCGGCCAAAGTCTTCCCAGAATTTCCAGAAATAGGCGTCATGAGCACTTTCTCAATAATCACCCGGGACTTGATGATGTCTAAAATATTATCGCCAGTAAATAAACTAGAACCGCTACCTAGACTTCCTAAATCCAGACCCACTTGCGAAGCAAGACCCGCTAGGCCTCCGCCATTAGCTGATTTCTCCTCGAGGATAAATGTGGTAGACGCTGCATAGACAGGTTTTTGCAGTGCACGGTAAATTAGAGGCAACACAAGCCCAATTACAGCAAACAAAGCAATCAATTTAAATTGAGAGCGCAAGTAACTGAAGAATCGTTTTATCGATTCGATGACATCTCCTAAAACGATGGTTTTCTTTTCTGCCATTATTTCACCGTGTTAATTAATGCGATAATTAATCCTCCTAACGACGCTAAGCCTGTTCCCATCGCGATGTACTCTGGAGTAGAAATAGGTTTCTTGTCTTTCTTTGCTGGCACGTATACCTCCGCACCAGGCTCTAAGCTAGGATAAAAGCGGAAGAACAGTAATCGTTTAGTGGTTTTGATCTCTCCATTCGGACGCACCATATAAGCATAACGGCGAGCTGCGTTAGGAGCGAACCAACCTGACTCTGAGATTAAGCGACGGAAGCCTAAACCACTGTGGTAGGCGATTTGGCGAGGCACATTTACAGCGCCAAAAGTCTGCACAGTCTGCGTTAATTTAGGAACTTTGATTACGTCGCCCTCTTCTAAAATAATATCATATAATGACCCTGGCTTCTCCATCGCCTCCGCTAGGCGTATGCCTACCGGCTTTTGGTCCACTAATAACCCATTTACGTTTGATGCAATCTTCGCCGTATCCGTAGCGGCAAATGAATTGCCTGAACTACGCTTCGATTGATTTGAAATCGTATTGATTTTCGAAGAAAACAAAGCCTCATCAGCGGATGTCTGATTCACACGCGTCTTGCGTAATAATATCGCACCCGTTGCATAGCCTGTTTGCTTTAAACCACCCGAGCGAGCGATGATATCAGATAGGCGCTCCTTATTCCCTGATAAAGTATAATTACCCGGATAAAGCACCTCACCCTCTACTGAGACCGTGATTTGCGAACGATAAGTAGGTGATTTACGCACAGAAACGATATCAAAAGGCTGTAACACGAAGTTCAAATCCTCCGCCTTAGCGGATCCTAAATCAATTGAATGAATTATCGAATAAGCCGTCGTATCTGAAGAAGCATTAGATAACAAACGACGCGAAACCTCGATGCGAGAACGCGATGCCCCCTGTTTAAAGCCATCCGCTAGCAGAATTAGATCTTGCACGCGCATATTGTCCGCAAACATGAACGTAGCTGGACGATTCACCTCTCCATTAATCGTTACAGAATAAGCCTCGCGCAAACCCGTGATGGGATAAATGTGAATTTTATCTTCGCGCTGTAAGCGAATATCCGTCTTTCCTGAAAGGACGTCTTTGACATTAAAAGGTAACACCGCAGGCGTTAAATCCGGGTTCAAACGGCTCAATAACGCACGTTCCGTGTAGGCATCTTCCTTCACGCGCACCGCTGTTAATAAGTCTTTCAAGTTCGAAAATTCGTTCAAACCATATTCCCCAGGGTAGTAAACGGCTCCATCGATGAGAGCTCTGTTTGTAAAACGATTAGGCAAGGCATCCACAATCAATGAATCCCCTGATTGCAGCACAAAGGATGCTAATGCCTCTGTCTTCACAGATTGCACCTCATAGCCCGCTGTTCCCATTCGCTTCACACGAATACGCTCCTTGAATGCATCATCTGCAAAACCACCTGCATATCGCAAGATGTCTGCTGCATTCTCCCCTTTCTTCACATCGAACAAAGCCTTTTTCTTCACAGCGCCACTCACCGCTATACGAGATTCATAGGTTCCAACGCGGATCACATCGTCGTCTTGCAAGATTCTATTTTTCGATAAATCTCCTTTTAATAGGAAGTCATATAAATCTAAAGTCGTAATCGTTTTTCCATTGCGCACTAATTCGATCTTGCGGAATGAGCCTAAATCAGATGGCCCTCCAGAGGCATACAACGCATTCATCAAAGTAGATAAAGATGAAACTGAATAGTTCCCGGGTTTCTTCACTTCGCCTACTAGAGTAACGCGTATAGAGCGTAATTGGCCTAAAGAAACCATTACTTTAGTACTGCCACCAGCGATGGTTGTATAGATTTTCGAAGCAGATTCACGGATGCGAACTTGCGCCTCTTCGATGGTTAAACCGCTCACTTTAATAGGTCCTAGATTAGGGAAACGAATATATCCCTCCGTGCTAACCTTCAATTTTTTCGTGCTTTCACTCAAGCCATAGATATCTACGATTAACTCGTCTCCTACGCCTATTACGTAATTGCGCGGGGTAGAAATGGTCAAATTAGGCTCAAAGCTTAGGTTTTGATTTTCAAAAATTTCGGATCCAAACACGCGCAGGCCAGTAGGAGCAGAAGAAGGTCCGGCGATTTCGATTTTTTTTCGAGGAACCGTCACTTCATCTTTCGTCTTCGTCTTGTAGGCATTAATTGAGGTTGCCGTTAAGGGATCCATCTCTGCGATACGACGGTTTAAAATGATGATTTGATCAGCAGGAAGGCCTTTCGCTTTCATAATCTGCTCGATTTCCTCAGGCGCCTTTCCTTGCAATTGATAGCGCACCATGATCTGGGCTAATTGCTGATCACTGATGTTATTAATGTCAACCGGAATCTCCTGCGCAAAAACGGGAATCGCTAGGATTAACAATATAAGTATGCGGAATGCTTTCATCTCTAATTTATTTAGGTCTAGCCCGAAGACAAAAAACCAGTCTATAAAATTACTATTTTATTTTATAAGATGATTGATAATTTATTGAGTGGAGGATAAAAACAAAAAAGCCCACCTTCCAGCGAGCTTCTTAATTATTAATCTAAAAGTATAAATAGTTTATCTCTACTCTATCCTCCATTATCTCTACTCTGAATTACCCTAGTAATTCTTTCAAATTCACCTCCTTAAAAAACACATAAATCAGCGAAAAAAACACCCCCACAAACATAAACCCTATCGTAATCAAACTACGCTTAGGACCATCCTTCTGTACTGCCACCTGCGCCGGCTCCAATACTTTAAATACCGGTGTCTCGCGGTGCAATTTCACCTTCGCCTCCTCATATTGTCCACTGATGGTGGTATATAAATTGTAGGCCATGTCTACTTCGTATTGTAATTTCTTCTCGCGGTCTTTCGCCACGTTCAAGAACAAGTTCATATTTTGATCGCGGTAAGCACTTAAGGTAAATAAGGCTTGGTCGTAGCGTGCGCGGGATTCTTTTAGGCGATTTTCTAAAAAGGACAATTCTTGTCTAGCCTTCTGAGTACGGTAATCCGTTACATACTTGGTCAAATAATGTTGGATCAGCGAAGTGATGTTAGCCGCAGCCACCGCATTAGTTAGTTTCGTAGTTAAAGAAATAACCCCCGATTTTTTATCGATTTCCAAGACGACTGAGGCCCTGAGCTTCTTAATAGCCGCCTGTTCTTTCTTATTTAATTTCATTAAATCAGCAGAAAGTGCTGAGGAAGGCACCTTGTCTAATTTTACATCTGAAACTACATCCTCGTCAGACGGATCTCCGCCTAAATCCAATGGAGCCGTATCTTGTTTCTCAGATAAGAAGTCTAACACGGTTTGCCATTTCTTGTGCTTCGTACTGTAGATTTTAGCTTTTAACACTTCCTGTAATAGTGGAGCACTCTGCACAATGTTAGGGTATAAATCTGGACGAATAGCCTCCGCGCTGGAAGAACTTCCACCTAAATCCACACCGGCTAATCCAGCTAAAGATTTCAATCCACCCATTCCTCCAGCACCACCGGACTTAGAATCCAATTCTGGTAAAAGTTTCGCATTAGAGCTGTACTCGTTCGGTTGCGTCAAGGAATAAATTGCCCCTAATGCCGCAAAAAGTACAGCACAAGTTGCTATTAAAATCCGATACGACTTCAGCGTACGGAAAATTTCACCAAAATTGATCGAAATTTCCCCGTTATCTTCTAGTTGATTATTTTCTATCGTAGACATGGCGCTTATTTAGTCAAATTGTTAATAAGTGTTGTCAAGGTAAGCGCAACAGAAACTAAGGCAGATGATAAGCCAACGGCCTCAGCAGTAGTCAACCCCTTTTTAGTCGTAGGGAACTCAGGAACTACAATCTCCGACCCTGGAAGCACTTTCGGGTTAATTCTAAAGAATAAGAACCGTCTTCTCTTAGTAGAAATCCCATTCGGAGCTTTCACATACACATTTTTCTTATCCGCATATTCTGTATATCCACCCGCACCATCTAAATAGTCTTGAAGGCTATATCCCTCTACGAAGGCAATTGCAATTGGGTTTTGGACGCCCCCAGATAATTTAACAGTTTCTAATACGCGTGGGATGACTAAACGGTCATTTTCCATTAATAATAGATTGTTTTTAGAAGCAGGATTCTTTAAAATCTCAGAAAGCTTTACCCCCACTACGGTAGAGTCACGGTAAAGAATGGCTCCATCTAAATAGCCCTCTGGTTTTAGCCCGCCTGCCTCAAATATCAAATCGGCAATTTTTTGATCATCTTTAGGTATAGCATAACGACCCGGGAAGTTCACCATTCCTTCGATGGTCACCCCTCTTTGTACCTCGTAATTAGGAGAGCGGCGAATAGAGATAATATCGAATGGTTTTAATTCGTACTGACTTACTTCATTACTGATATTCAAACTACCATCAATGTCAAATGTCTTCACGATGATTTTTTCATTCGTTGCATTGTCACTACCATGCGTAATCACACGGCGAGATAACTCGATTTTAGCATAACTAGCCGCCTCTTTAAAGCCCTTAGCCTGTAAAATTAAATCGGCCACCTTCATCCCTGCTTTGAATTCAAATGTCCCCGGCTTATTCACTTCACCATAGATACTTACCTTCTGGTGTTCCCGCAATGAATCCAGCGAATAGACCGTTAAGGAATCTTCGCGGTGCAGCGCGATGTCTGCCAACTCCCCTCTTAATACTTTCCCTAAATCGAAAGAGATCATTTCTGGGTCATAGTTTTCTTTTCTACGGGAAATAGTCGCACGATTTAAGAAGGCATTTTCACGTGGTCCTTCGGCGCGTTTAATCAATTCTTTTACCGTCGTTAATCCATTTTCGATGGCGAATACACCCGGTCTAAATACCGCTCCACTCACCGTAACGCGGTTTTCATAGCGTTCGATGATTTTCCCTACTGAAATCGAATCGCCATTTTGAGGTTGGAAAGTCGCTACCTCATCTTGTGTGATGTTTAATAATTTCAACTCACGCGAAGTGTTTCTACGTACAGTAAGTGAATAGGTATAAGCCTTATCTGTAAAGCCTCCCGCATAGCGTAGGATGTCTTTTAAGGTTTCCCCTTTTACGGCCTCGAAAACCATGGGACGTCTTACTTCCCCAGCTAATTCTACGTGAGAATCAAAATCCCCCACGCGAATGATGTCTTGGTCTTTTAATTGGATGTTGTCTTTTTGATCTGCTTTTAATAAGAAATCGTATAGGTCTAACGTGCGAACCACTTTGTTGTTTCTAATCACGCGAATGCTACGATAGGATCCATTTTCATTAGGCCCGCCCGCTAAATACAAGGCGTTGAATACGGTTGCCAAAGAAGAGATGGTGTATGAACCCGGATTCTCCACTTCCCCTACTAGGGTTACTTTGATACTGCGCACATTTCCTAAAGTAATGATCGCAGATGAACCGCTTCCAGGACGATTCAATCCTTGGTATAATTGTCTTAAGCGACTAACGATACGGGCAGATGCTGCCTCCACCGATAATCCATTCACATAAATCGGGCTCAGGTTTAGAATCTTCACTGTTCCTTCTGGGCTCACCGTAACCGTGTAATTGTCCATCACTTCGCCAAAGATGTCAATATTCAACTCATCATCCGGCCCTAAAGTATAGTTCACAGGAGTGGCGATACGCAAATCTGGCTCGAAGTTTAATTTTTTGTTATTGAACAGGTTTGCACCGTAGATCTTTTTCTTAGGCAAAAGAGTAGAATCGGTTATTTCCTCCTCCATCGCAACCTCTTCTGAGTCTTCCTCATCCGTGTTTTTAGCCCCTTTTTTCGTGCTCAATTTGCCCGAAACCGTTCTTTTAGATGAGGTTTTCGACTTCGAAGTTGTCGTCTTTTCTTTTGATTTGGTATCCCCTAGCTGCGTCAAACGACTACGCATTTTGGCTATATCAGCAGAAGTATAACCTTGCGCTTTTGCCGCTTTTTCTAGCTGTGCTTCCGTCATTCCGCTCGATTGCGCGCGTTCGAAGAAGGTTGCAATTTCTTCATCACTAAGATCTTCTACTTTACGTTTTGCCTGAGAGAAGGACGCATGAACAAGTAAAATGAAGGAAAGGGTCAAAAGAATTCGACTGAATAATTTCATACAAGAATTTTATAATACGTATATAGTTGATACAAATTTAGCTAAAATTTAGGATAAGCGATGCTTTAGCCCCAGCGATCACCTGATTTTTATTAAACGGCAAACAGAAATCACCTATAAATAAAAAAGCTCGCCATGCAGCGAGCTTCTAAAAATAAATGTCAAATTCTAAATAGAATAATGTTTCAGCTTACTAATAAGTACAAATTCCCTGTACTAGTACTTCATTACTTGAACCATTACCTATACCCCCATAAAAAATGGACTGTACAACTATAGGTGGACAAGTATTTTGAATTAATTCCTCCTGAGTTGATCCAGAGCCTACCCCTCCATAAAAGATCGATTGTACCACAACAGGTGGACAATCGCTTTGTATCACCTCATTTTGAACTGATCCTTCGCCAATGCCTCCATAAAAAATAGATTGTACGACTAAAGGAGGACAGAGACTATTAATCACTTCCTCATTAGCATACCCATTTCCTGTACCCCCATAAAATATAGACTGTACCACAAAAGGAGGACAAACATTTTGAACTAATTGGTCTTGTGAAGAGCCCAGTCCAATACCACCAGAAAACATGGTAGGCACTAATTTAGACGAAGATATCGCACCACGCATTGTAGGCATATATACTTGAGCATTTACGCTAAAAGTAAATAAGAAAAATACCCCTACAATAAAACTAAATCGATTCATCAATAATTAATTTGATCGGACACCTCTTCCTCCTAATGCATTATCACGATTACCATCACCCCAATTCAAATACTGTCTACTAGATACATTCATGTTAATTCCATGCTGCGTTGACCCTCCCCTTCTCATATAGTATGATTCATAAGTATCTCGGTTGAATTTATCAATAGGCCAACCTAATACATTCGCGAACCCTTCTGAATCTACATTTCCATCACCATTAATACTGGTAAAGGCTGAGTAATCGTAATTATAGCCTCCTACTGCTCTTTCGAAAACATTCGCTGTCATATCTAATATCCCATAATAGGTCGCGCCGGCATGTACTCGGTCTGACTTGGATGTAGCAGCGATTCCAACGCGCCAAACCATACCCATTCCGATATTATTAGGCCCTAATGGAAAATAGTTCAATACTTCATTTTTAGTTAACTTATTTTCCCTCCCCCAATACCAATTTATTTGTGTCCAATCCGTCGTTCCCCAAGCATATTCATTTAATACTGGAGGGATAGTCCCTCTACATGCCTTTTCATATTCAAATTCGGTCATTGGCCTTAGAGCTGCCCAATCCAGAAACGCTAAACAATCTTTTATTCTTATTGAAACGGGAAGAGATAATCCGTCATCTTCTTCATTATAGATATTATTGTTATTTGCATCATTCCCATAAACAGCAGGAGTTAGACTAGTCGTAGATACGCCAGGTGTCATTACCTCAATACTATATCCAAACCGTTGGTTCATGACCGTGCCCATTGGTGATGTAGGAGTAGTATAATTAGGATCCTCTTGCAATCTTAACTGTTGATTGTACGTGAGTGTATTTAAGAAAGCGGTATACTGCGCTGTTGTAATCTCATATTTCATGCAATAAAAAGAATTGTAACCTAATGGGAAGGTAGAGGGTAATGCCCCTGTACTTCCGTAGCTATTCTTTTGATATACTGAACTTGCACCAAGTCCATTGGTTTGCGTAGAAGCCGTGATTTGAAGTGGGTTGTCAGAATTACCATTTGTAAAAGCGTTTAAATCTGTTCTTCCATCTCCTACATAAAAATCTCCTTGTGGAACATTCACCATCTCCATTCCAAATAGTCCAATATTATCTGAATTAATACTGGAGGCTAATGTTAGAGTAACGGTGGCTTGGTTAATATTACCAATCCCATCAGAATTTCTTCTAATAAAAACCCCTCTTTTATCAGAGGGTAAATCTATTTGAAGTTGTGTTCCAGTAACGGAATGCCCTGAACTTGCCAAAACCTCATGTAACCATGGATTTTCATTCGGTTGATCGCAAGCTTGCCTTTTAACAAACACCCAAACTGCATCCCAATTAGATGGGGCTGGAGTAACTCGCCAACTGTTATCCCATTGAACAGTAAAACTGATAGTGTTTCCAGAAATAATGGGAGTTCCTAATACGAGGTTATTTGCCTTTAATTGAAAAGCGCACAGGAAAATCAATACAAAAATTAAAGTTTTTTTCATTAGTAATTAGATTTAAAATTTATTGCATATCCCCAGCGGTAACTAATATATTACCCCCTATGTGGACTATCGTTAATAATGCATAATTGCCTGCAGTGGCAGTATAATTGTTTCGGTTTTTAATAGTTACACCTGATCCTCCAGCTATAGTAATCTTATTTGCATCAGCACTTTTTTGCAAAATCATACAATTAAATCCTGTTGGTAGGGAGGGACTAAATGTGATGGTGATTGGATTAGTTGGATTACAAATAATTATTTTCCCTTTGTAGTTTTCAGCATTGTTAAGGTCAATGGTAAAACTATCTGTAATATCATTTGAAATGGATGCATTCGCAGTTAAAGCACCGGAGGTATTCACATTAGTAACGTCGCTATTCCCTAATTGTATTGAATTATTCGTTGAAACCTTGGCGTTATATCCAATTGCCATAGAATTAACTAATCCATCTGTGGTGACGTCTGCTCCAAAACCAATAGATGTAAGACTATTTCCCGTTGAGTTTGTAACAAGAGCACCATAACCTACAGCCGTATTATTATTTCCCAACGTATTATTTTCCAAGGAGTTTCCGCCAACTGATGTATTTGAATTTCCTAGTGAATTAGCAAATAAAGAGTTTACTCCGTAGGCTGTATTTCCATCCCCAGAAGTATTCAAACTCATACTTTCCTTACCTATTGCAGTATTATAGCTTCCCGTTGTATTGTTAATTAATGAATAGTCCCCCAGAGCAATATTCTCAATCCCAGTTGTATTGAATTTTAATGATGCATTTCCAATAGCAATGTTTTTTCTACCTGAAGTATTAGAAGATAAGGCAGTAAATCCAATAGCCAAGTTATTATCGATGGAATTGCCTCCTTTCCCTATGGTAATGTCATTAACTGAAATATCCTGAGTAAACCGTGCGTTCCCCTGAACATCTAATTGATAAGCAGGCGAATAATTCGCCCCTATCGCTACTCGACCCAAATCATCGATTACTAACCTAGAACAACAGCCTCCTTGGACTAGGTTTAAAGCGGTACCATTACCTCCTAATTCCCATATTGCTGTACCATTATCAAGTTTAAAGCCCGGCAAACTAACTTGATTCGTGAAAGATTTAAATCCAGCTACCGTTTGAGAATTTACTAAATCAACAAAATTTTGAAATGTTGAGCCAGTCCCTCCACTTGAAATTGGTAATACACCGGTTGTGCCTGAAGTCAAGTTGGTAGAAACTAAGGAAGTAACTGAGCCATCTGCCATCAAATATTGGGAAGAAGTCCCTCCAGATTTCACGAATGACCCCGCGGTAATAGGTCCGGAATTTGTCGCAGTGATTAGAGGTTCCTGAGTAATTGCTTTTACATTGGTTTTAAATATATAATCCCAGTCTGGATCATTACTACCTCTACCTCTGCTATACGAATTTGAAATATTAACATCTAACCACCCTACAGTTACTTTTGGTGTAACTAAATACATCGTGTATTTTGACCCTGCTGTAACATTAATATTAGTCAGTGGGAAAGAGACAAATACGTTACTTCCATCAGCAGGCGTCGACCCTAAGACTGTAGCTAACAATACTCCATCTATACCTTCTCCTTCATATAATTGTAAAGTAACAGTGGAAGCTGTACCATAAGGATAAGTAGGTGTTCCCATTTTCCATTCCACAGAACTCAAAATCCCTGTTAATCCCGCTGTAAATGACTGCCATTGATTAGTGCCCCCAGCTCCATTAAACGAAGTGGTATTACTTTGATCGAGTACCGCATCTTCAGCAACCACTTGTTTAAGTGCTCCATCTTTAAAAGTTTTAATACCTCCAAAAGTCTGGTTAACAGCATTCACAATACCAGCATTCGTTTCATTCGCTGGACTCAATTTTAATACATTTGAATTTAATGTTGCTCCATAGGCTGTAGATTGAGGATTGATCGCACCTAGGCTTAATCGATTCGAGGAAATTGAACTTTGCACAAATTCTGTTGTGGCTAAACCACTTAAGTCTTGATCCCCCGTATTTACACCTGATTGATTTGCTAATTTTGTAATTTCAGCGGCATTTATAAGACGTTCACCAGCCACTTTATCTACTTTTAAATTCAAGGCCGCGAGACCCGCAGATGAAACAGGTTTATCAGCATCAGAGGTGTTATCTACATTGCCTAAACCTAAATTAGCTCTAGCGCCTACTGCTGTTGTGGCGCCAGTTCCTCCACCGGGAATTCCTAGAATGCCACTTAATTTACCTGAAGTCTCTGCATAGAGTGCATAGGGGTTATAATATAATTTTTGATCCGAAACTTTTGTATAGGATGCTCCTTGGTTAAAGCTGACGTAGACCTCTAATGTCTTTTGATTTGCATCCCATGTTATAGAATTGAATGCGGAATTTGCAACAGAACCGATGATTAAATTGACTAAACCGTAGGCATCCGTAGAAGTCTGGTGAACCTCTTGAAATTGCGTAATGGAACCAGAAGTTAGGACAAATTTTACCCATACCGAGCCATTAACAAGTGGTTGACCTGTGATGTCCTTTCCCGGAATTTCGATTGGATTAGGGTCCAAAATAACTGCCTGATAAGATATCCCTTTCTGTGCATTAACGAGGAAAGAAGACAAGATTAAAAAAGCAATGAGAAGCAGTTTTTTCATTATGATTTCTGTTTTACTGACTTATTTTAATCCCAAAAGTGATTGTTGAGGGAATAAAATTGAGGGATGATTTGCCAAATGCATTTGTGTCTAAATGCTGGAAATTAGTGTATAAGGCAACTTGCTTGTTAACCTTTTTGGTTATTTCAAGCGTATACCCTACAAAAGATTTTAAACCGGAAAACTGTGAATCACCTGATAGATCCACATATTTATTTTGTAGTAACTGAGTCCCATTATACATTCCTTGAACAGATGTAGTAACTTTTGCAGAAAGTATGAGTCCAGAAGCAATAGCAAACGCCGGACCAACTCCACCCGTAATTCCAATAAAATTAGCTTGATAAGAAAAAGGGATGTTTTGTACATCTCCCACTGCATTGTATTGATTGAGTGCGACACCCACATCATACACTAACCTTTTCCCTAATTTATCTTCCTTTAAAACAGCAATATGATATCCTGCACTCGGTTTCAAGAAATCAGGATTGTTACCTGCCGCATTAGTAAATCCGTAGCGAGTTAAATTACTTCCCACTTCAAATTTCCATACCTGCGCCTTTAATTGAAAGGAGAAGGAATATAAAAATAAAACAACTAGAAATCTACTCATAAGAAATTAATAAGGTGAAGCATAGACATTGATACTATGTAAATAGTGAAAGTTGATATTCATATACTTGTTAATTCTGTTATAACAAAAATGGCTTCTCTAACTTAATCCGATGCTTCTCCCTAAATTGCTCCATGAATATAGCAGTCAAGCCCTCCTCCTTTTTTACATTAATTGTAATTAACCTCCTATTGAGTGCTTGCCATTCAGGAGAAATACTGAATCCAATAGTAAGCAAGACTATTTCAAATCCCATTAAAACACCATGGCTTGGCTTTGGCTATAATCAAGACCCACTTGATCGCAATAAGGAAGGCCATGATGTAGGCAGATGGGATAAGGGTAGATGGGAATTAACGAAAGAGCGTATTAACTATATTAGGCCTTCCTTAGTCCGGATTAATTTGTACCGTCATTGGTTTAATCCTTCCGGAGTGGTAGGCGTTTATGAATGGGATTCACCTGCCATGCAATCGCTTTATCAGGTACTGGACTATTATAAAGAGAAAAACATTCCGGTTATGACGGGGCTTTGGCAATCTACCTTAGATTATAAGGATGACGTGCCGTTCTATACCACAGAGGGTCATGGGAGTTTTCAGCAAA
>JACCDW010376868.1_pt1 | contig 21387 bp, 21 predicted proteins | sample 7449781 | NCBI WGS metagenome assembly JACCDW01 (sample SAMN15323449, study PRJNA562643) | freshwater metagenome | isolation source: river surface water | place: USA:Blue River Watershed | collected 2017-08-18
AAGAAGGCAGAAAAGTCATCTGGAGGAGGAGGAGGAGGAGGAGGAGGAGGCGGAGGCAGAGGAGGAGGAGGTCTCTTTGGCGGCGGCGGCGGCGGCGGCGGAGGAGGAGGTGGTGGTGGTGGTGGCGGTGGTGGCGTCGCCATCCAGTCGCTCAGCGGCCTTGCCCGCTGGCCAACACTGGGCTTGCCGGTGTCGCTGCGAGACGAATTTGCCCACGCCGAGCAGGTCAGCGCCTTGCAGTTGGTGCGTGAAGGTGTGATCGACCCCCTGGACCTGCGAGGTCGTGCGCCCCCGCTCACCTCACCCGCTCAGCGCTTGTGGTCGTCCGAGCCGTGGGTGCGACAAGCCCTGGCGGTGCAGGAGTTGATGGAGCCGCTGGCCTTGTCGGGTGATACCATGCAGACTCAGGGGGAGGAGACCCGAAACCCAACGGCTCAGAAGTACGAAGCCCATATTGCCCAGGAGGTTGGGCTGGGATTTCGAGGACACGCGCCATTCATCCGTTTGCTGCGTCCCTCGCCGCAGTTGTTTGAAGCCGAGTTGCCCCAGGTCCTGGCGTACGCCGATCTACGCGCCGAGCGCAGCACCGAAATCCTCAGTCAGATTGACGGGCAGTGGGCGCATTGGTGCAGCATTCTGCCGATGAGACCCGATTGCACGCCGCACACGCTGGCCTTGCTGACGACGGCACTGCAGTGGGTCATCGGGGTGGAGTTGCGCTTCAAGCACGCCTTGGGATGTCCACGGCCGATGGCGTGGTCGCCCCAAGTGCAGCCCTGCATCACCACCCCCGGGCATGGCACGTTCCCGATGGGGCATGCGGTACAGGCGTTTTTGACCGCTGGCATGCTCCAGACGCTGAGTGGTGCGCAGGTTGACGATGCCTGTGGGGTGCAACTCACCCGCACGGCGTTTCGCATTGCCATCAACCGGGTCGTGGCTGGTGTGCATTTCCCGGTGGATCTGGTGGCGGGCTTGGTGCTGGGGCTCACGCTGTCTCGCTACGTCTGGCACATGGCCGACCCCAGGGCGCGAGGTGAACCTTGGCCGTTGGTGGTTTTTGACCCCGTGCGTTACCAGCGGCTGGGCCCATTGGGGGGCTTGCACTCGGGAGAGGACGTCATGCGCGCGTTCCAGGTCGCACACAGCGCCGTGCCTTCAGTCAACTCCACGCCCCCCGCGGCGCTCCTCGCGCCCGCCTGGGCCGAGATGTGGCGAGCAGCCGCGCAGGAATGGCAGGAGGTGCAGCATGGCGCATGAACCCACGTGCTTTGAGACCTTGCACGCGCGCACCTTGCCGCGCGAGGTGATGCAACTGCAGGACGTCGATCTGGCTCTGGTGTGGCTGGATACCAGTCCGTTTCGCGATTTCGAGGACCTGGCGTACTCGGACTGTGTGGGATTGCTGGTGACCTTTGAACTCCGACCGGGGCTGCCCCTGGATGCGCTGGACGACTGGATGGGCCCTGACGATATGCTGCAGGAGTCGTGGACTGGCAAGGGCAGTACATTCGGCACAGCCCGTATCGCGCTCGCCACCTGCTCACGGTGGCTCAGCCAGGCGGGTCGACGGGTGGTGGCCCGCTTTGAGGCGGCCTTGATGTGGCGCGACCAGCGTGGCAGCCCCAGCGCCGACTCGGTGCTGGGGGCTGTGGAGGCGACGCAAACCCGCTGGCGCGCCGACCCCAGCGACGCAACCAGCGTGGTGAACCCACCGGGCCAGACACACTCGCCCGACGACCCCCCGTCGCCCTCGTCCCCTTGGGTGGCCGATGCAGCGTCCCGCACCGCCAACGACTTGTGGATCGTCGTTGACGATGGATGCCCCTGGGCGCGTTCGGACCTGCGCCTGCCCAACGGCTGCAGCCGGTTGCGGTCCTTGTGGTACCAGCAGGCCCCAGGCACGCCGATCGAGGATTCGCAGGCCTTGCCGCACTCCTGGGCAGGTCGATACTGGGACACAACGCGGATGAACGACTGGTTGTCGCGTACCGGGCATGACCCTGCTGCTGCCTATGCGCAGTGGGGGGATGCGCAACTCTTGCGTCGCACCTCGCACGGCGCACACATACTGGGTTTGCTTTTGGGGCGGGCTGGTGAAAGACGCCCTCCTCATGACGTGACCCTTGGGCCGGACTCGGAAGCCCTGGCGTTTCCCGACAGGCCAACCCAGGCGGCGGCCGGTCCAGCCGGGCCGGATCTGGTGTTTGTGCAACTGCCCAGCGCGGTGCGTTCAACCGTGTCACGAGCCGCCCTCACCCCCTGGGTGCTCGAGGGCATTGCCCACGGGTTGCAACATGCCGCAGGGGTCAAGCGCGCTGTCGCCACGCTGAGTCTGGAGTCTTACGACGGCCCGCACGATGGCTCCTCGTTGTTCGAGGCCGGGGTGCAGGCCTTGATCGAGCAGGCCCGGGACCGTCAGCAACTCGACCTGCGCGTGGTGCTGGCGGCAGGCAATGCACATCAGCGACAGGTGACCGCGTACCTGGACTTGGTGCCGGGTCAGAGCGGCGAGTTGCAATGGGAGGCAGCACCGGGCTGTGAACGCGCCGCCTGGCTGGAGCTCTGGTGCCCCGCGGACCAACCCCTGCCTGCCTTGCAGGTGGCTGCGCCCGGGCACGAGCCTTCGCAGGTCCTGGGAGCTGGCGACGTATGGGCCTGGCCCTCTCGCGACACGGCAGTGTGCGCGGTGCTGGTGCCGGCAGCACCCCGCGCGGGGGGACGCTTGATCTGGGTGCGGTTGGCACCCACCCAGGTGTTTCAGCCCGGTGAACCCGCCGCCCCTTGCGGTATCTGGCGGCTTCGCATGACGTCGGCAGTCCCCCTGCGGGTGCACGCCTACCTGGCGCGCCTGTGGCCGGGTCCCGGTGGCAAGCCCGCAGGCCGGCAAGGCCGGTTGTGGGGGGAGGCGCCGCAGACCTCTGCGTTGGACCGCCCGTTGCCCTCCCCCCTGCCAGGCTCGATCAGCGGCATGGCGTGCGGGGGGCCAGACATCACGGTGGTGGGAGGCAGTTGGGGGCATGCGCTTGCGACCCCAGCAACCCCTGACGCCCCTAACACGCCTAACAGCGCTGAAACCGCTGAAACCCCTACAGCCTGTGCCAATGCTTCAGGCTCAACCGGCCTCAATGCGTCAAGCGTGTTGAACGGGCCGACCGAGTCGACCGAGCCCCGCCTGCCCAACGACACAACCAGCATGCAGTCGCCGGTGCCGTACAGCGGACGCGGCCCCGCACGCGGGGGTTGGCGAGCCCGCGCACCTGCGGTGGATGCCCTGGCCCCCAGCGAGGAGAGTCACGCCTTGCCCGGCGTGCGCAGCACGGGCCACCTGGATGCCAGCACGTCTCGCATGGGCGGCACGAGTGTGGCGGTACCCTTGCATGCCCGATCATGCCTGGACCCGCAGCAGCCCGAGACACCACCCCCGTAGAATCCCTGCATGCTTCTCGTCCAACAAGAATTGCTCGCCGAGCTGGCCCAGGCCCTCGACGGCCTGAGCCCGGGGGCCGCTGCCCGGGCTGCTTTTGAGTCGCCCAAGGTTGCCGCGCATGGTGACTGGGCCATCACCGCCGCCATGCAACTGGCCAAACCCCTCAAGGCCAACCCTCGCCAGCTCGCCGAGCGGCTGCGCGAGGAGTTGCTGGCTCGTCCGGGCTTTCAACGTTGGGTACAGGACCTGGACATTGCAGGGCCCGGGTTTCTCAACCTGCGTTTGCGCCCGGCTGCCAAGCAGCAGGTGGTGCACGAGGTGCTGCAAGCGCGGGACGCTTTTGGTTGCCAGGCCGCACGCCAGGCACGTGTGCTGGTCGAGTTTGTGTCGGCCAATCCCACCGGCCCCCTGCACGTGGGGCATGGACGCCAGGCGGCACTGGGTGACGCCATGTGCAACCTGTTGCAAACCCAGGGCTGGTCGGTGCACCGCGAGTTTTATTACAACGACGCGGGCGTTCAGATTGCCACCCTGGCGCACAGCACCCAGTTGCGCGCCAAGGGGTTCAAGCCTGGCGACGCCGAATGGCCCGAGTCGGCTTACAACGGCGACTACATCCAGGACATTGCCAACGATTTCCTGGCGGGCAAGACGGTGCAGGCCGACGACCGCAGCTTCACCGCCAATGGGGACGTCAACGACATCGATGCCATTCGGCAATTCGCCGTGGCCTATCTGCGGCGCGAACAGGACCTGGACTTGCAGGCCTTCGAGCTGCGCTTTGACCAGTACTACCTGGAGTCCAGCCTGTACACCGATGGGCGCGTCGAGCGTGCGGTCCAAACCCTGCGTGAGAGTGGTTTCACGTACGAGCACGACGGTGCCTTGTGGCTGCGTTCGACCGATTTTGGCGACGACAAAGACCGTGTGATGCGCAAGACCGATGGCACCTACACCTACTTTGTGCCCGACGTGGCTTACCACCTGGCCAAGTGGGAACGCGGCTTTACCAAGGTGGTGAACATCCAGGGCACCGATCACCACGGCACCATTGCCCGCGTGCGTGCAGGCTTGCAGGCCGTGTCACGCCACACCGGGCTGGCCATCCCCGAGGGCTACCCCGACTATGTGCTGCACACCATGGTGCGTGTGATGCGCGGGGGGCAGGAGGTGAAGATCTCCAAACGCTCGGGCAGTTATGTGACCCTGCGCGACCTCATCGACTGGACCTCCAAGGACGCGGTGCGTTTCTTCTTGCTCAGCCGCAAACCCGACACCGAATACGTGTTCGATGTGGACCTGGCGCTGGCGCAGAACAACGACAACCCGGTGTACTACGTGCAGTATGCCCATGCCCGCATTTGCTCGGTGCTGCAGCGCGAAGGCTTGTTGGGTCAGGACGTGTCCTGGCGCGAGGTGGACCTGACTCCGCTGGACTCGGCACCCGCGCAGTCGCTGATGCTGCAACTCGCGCGCTACCCCGGCATGCTCTCGGCGGCGGCCCAGGATTTTGCGCCCCACGATGTCAGCTTTTATCTGCGTGAACTGGCGGCGGCGTACCACAGCTACTACGACGCCGAGCGTATCCTGGTCGATGACCCGCAGGTCAAGCGGGCCCGTCTGGCCCTGGTCGCTGCCACGGCCCAGGTGTTGCACAATGGATTGGCCGTGCTGGGTGTGTCAGCGCCCACCAGCATGTGAGTTGGTCAAGACCCCACAACATGACAGCTGTATCTCATTTCTCCCCTGCCGAACGGCTGGCTCGCCAGCGGGGCGGCACCTTGCTGGGTTTCATCTTTGGCCTCATCGTGGGCCTCTCGGTGGCCCTGGCCGTGGCGATCTACGTGACCAAGGTGCCCATCCCCTTCCTCAACAAGGGTGTGCACCGCAGCCCGGACCAGGATGCGGCCGAGGAAAAGAAGAACAAGGACTGGGACCCCAACGCCCCGCTGTATGGCAAGAATCCGGTCAAGCCACCCGAAAAGCCCTCGGGCGACGACGCCCCGGCCGTGATTCCGCCGCCCTCCAGCACGCCACCGTCGACCACGGGCGAGGATCCCCTGGGGGACCTGGCGCGCAGCCGAGCATCCACGGCCGATCCGTTCAACTACTACGTTCAGGCTGGCGCGTTTCGCTCGGCCGATGAAGCCGAGGCACAACGTGCCAAGCTCGCCTTGCAGGGGTTCGACGCCCGGGTGAGCGAGCGTGAGCAGTCCGGCCGCACCGTGTTTCGCGTGCGCATTGGCCCGATGGAGTCGCGCGAGGAGGCCGAGCGGATTCAGCAAAAACTGGCAGCCACCAAGGTGGATGCGGCGCTGGTGCGCGTTCAACGTTGATTTTTCGAGAGGTTTTCATGCAACGTCGCCATTTTTCCCAGGCCATGATGGGTTCGCTCGGAGCACTGGCCCTCACGCACGAGGCGGGCTGGGCGCAGAAGGCCCCGTTCCAGGAAGGCATCGAGTACACCACCCTGGACAAACGCGTCCCCACCGACGTGGGCAAGGGCAAGATCGAGGTGATCGAGTTTTTCTGGTACAGCTGCCCGCATTGCAATGCCTTTGAGCCGCGCTTTGCCGAGTGGGTGCACAAGGTATCCAAGGACATCGAGGTCAAACGTGTGCCGGTGCGATTCCGCGAGGACTTCGAACCCCAGCAGCGCATGTATTACGTTCTCGAGGCGCTTGAGAAGGTAGAGACCTTGCACGTCAAGCTCTTTCAGGCCATTCATGTGGAGCGTCAAAACCTGTCCAGCGCTGACGCCTTGGCCCAGTGGGCCGAGAAGCAGGGTATTCCCAAGGCCAGGTTCCAGGAGGTTTACAACAGCTTTGGCATCGTGTCCAAGGCGCGCCGGGCCACCCAGTTGCAAGAGTCATTCAAGGTTCAGGGCGTGCCCGCCTTGGGGGTGGCGGGGCGCTTTTACACCGATGGCTCTCTGGCTGGCAGCATGGAGCGCGCACTGCAAATTGCCGACTACCTGATCGGCGAGGTCCGAAAGGGCCGCTGACTTTCCCCGGGCACGGGCTGACACGAACCCAGGCTGCGGCTTTCAGGCCACGGTGCGCATGACGGCATGCATAAGCTGTGCCAGAAAGAGGTGTTTTGTCGCCTAGGGAGCACTTACCCGCATACAATGCGGGCATCAAATTGTCTGCAAGTTCCGTGCCTTGAAACCTGTTGTTGCCCTGTTGTTGAGCTGTCTGCTGGCCGTGACCGTGGCAGGTGTCCGCGCCGAAAAGGCCGACCGCGACAAGCCAATGAACATCGAGGCCGACAAACTGGTGCACGACGACGCCCGCCAGCGCACGGTGTTTTCCGGCAAGGTGGTGGCCACCAAGGGCACCCTCATCTTTCGAGGCGATCAGCTGGAAATCTGGGAGAGCGGCCAAGGACATCAGTTCGGTCAACTCCTGCCCGCCAGCGGTCAGCGCGCTTTTTTTCGCCAAAAGCGTGAGGGCCTCAATGAATTCATGGAAGGCGAGGCCGAACGCATCGAGTACGACGGTCGAGCTGAGCGAGTGACCTTGCAAGGCCGCGCCGTGTTGCGCCGCTATCGCGGTGCCAAGCTCAACGATGAAATGAGCGGCCAACTGATTGTGTATGACAACGCCACCGAGCGTTTCACCGTGGACCATGCTCCCGTCAAGCCAGGAGAGGCCGCAGCAGGCGCCTCCACCAATGCGCGTGTGCGTGCCTGGTTGACCCCGGCACCTGCTGGCGGGGCGGCCCCATGAGGGCTACCGCCAACCCCGCCGGCAGCGGTCGGTTGGAAGCCCACCACCTGCAAAAGTCGTATGGCAGTCGCAAGGTGGTTCACGATGTCTCGATTTCGGTGCAACGAGGCGAGGTGGTGGGGTTGCTGGGCCCCAACGGGGCGGGCAAGACCACGTCGTTTTACATGATCGTGGGCCTGGTGCGGGCCGATGCGGGCGGGATAGCGTTGGACGGCCAAGCCATCGAGCGTTTGCCGATCCACCAGCGCTCACGACTCGGGTTGAGTTATCTCCCCCAAGAGGCCTCGATTTTTCGCAAGCTCAATGTGGCGGACAACGTGCGTGCGGTGCTGGAGTTGCAGCACGACGAGCACGGCCAACCCCTGTCACGCGAAGCGATCGAGCAGCGCCTGACCAGTCTGCTGCAGGAACTGCGTGTGGACCATCTGCGCGACTCGGCGGCCACGGCGCTCTCGGGCGGTGAGCGGCGACGCGTCGAGATCGCCCGCGCGCTGGCCACCCAGCCGAGGTTCATCCTGCTGGACGAACCGTTTGCCGGTATCGATCCGATCGCAGTGATCGAGATTCAGCGCATCATCAGTTTTCTCAAAGCGCGTGGTTTGGGGGTGCTCATCACTGACCACAACGTGCGCGAGACACTGGGCATTTGCGACCATGCCTGCATCATCAGCGAGGGACGCGTGCTGGCGCAGGGCACACCAGCCGAGATCGTGCACAACGCCGACGTGCGCCGCGTCTACCTGGGCGAACATTTCCGGATGTGACACGATGAAGCAAGGCCTGTCACTTCGTGTTTCTCAGCACCTGGCGCTCACCCCGCAGTTGCAGCAATCGATCCGGCTGCTGCAGCTCTCGACCATGGAGCTCAACCAGGAAATCGAGCAAATGCTCGACGACAACCCGTTCCTGGAAAAAGACTCCGAACTGGCCGAGCGCGAGGCCTTTGGCCTGGAGCAGGCCGATGCTCGCACCGAAGAGGTTGCGGAATCCGGGGACACGGCGGATGCGGCCTTGTCCTCCGATGACCTCTTTGACGCTTCTGCGAGTGAATCGCTCAGCAGTGCGCCGGGCGACGGCTTGTCGGAGGTCGCTGTCAGCACCGCCAGTGATGTGGAGCCGGGTCTGGAAGGCGTGGCCGAGGGCTGGGAGGGCGACGGCAGCGTCGAGTTTTCCCTTGATGACAGCGAGTGGGGGGGGGACGCGCCCGCGCGCAATGGCGCCTTGGACGACGACACCGCCGACGCGACCGAACTGGCCCGCAGCGCAGGTTCGCTCACCGACTTTTTGCACCAGCAGGCCCTGTCGCTGCGCTTGAGCGAGACCGATCGTGCCGCTTTGCGCTTTCTGATTGAATCGCTCAACGACGATGGCTACCTGGAGGACTCGCTGGTGAGTCTGGCCGAGGGCCTGGCCGGTGGGGATCTGGAGCAGCTGGAAGAGCTCGAGCACCGCTTCGAAGTGGCGTTGCGGCTGTTGCAAACCCTGGAACCCACGGGCGTGGGTGCCCGCGATCTGGCCGAGTGCATGACGCTTCAGCTCAAGGCCATCGAGACCCCCAACGAAGAGGCTGAGGCTGTGCGCCAGGTGGCATTGGCCATCTGCCGCCAGCCCTTGGAGCTGCTGGCCAAGCGCGATATCAAGCGACTGGTGGTGGCGGTGAGTGACAGCGATGTGCGCGTCAAGCTGGCCATTGCTCTCATTGCTCGGCTCGAGCCCAAGCCGGGACGGCGGTTTGTGGATGTGGAGCGTCAACTGGTGGTGCCTGATGTTCTCGTCACTCGGCAAGGGTCGGACCGCCAAGGGCAGCCGGTGTTTCGGGTTCAACTCAACAGCGACGTGATGCCGCGCTTGCGCGTTCATGACATTTATGCCGGTGCGCTCAAGGGCGCGGGCAAGGGTGAAGGCCATCAGGGCCTGCAGCAACGTCTGCAGGAAGCGCGTTGGTTCATCAAGAACATCCAGCAGCGCTTCGAAACCATTCTGCGGGTGAGCAATGCCATCGCGCAGCGCCAGCGCAACTTCTTCATCCATGGCGAACTGGCCATGCGCCCCATGGTGCTGCGCGAGATTGCCGATGAACTGGGGCTGCACGAGTCCACGATTTCGCGGGTGACCACGGCCAAGTACATGGCCACCCCGTTTGGCACCTTCGAGCTGAAATATTTCTTTGGTTCCGGGCTGGGCACGGACAGTGGCAACAACGCATCGAGTACCGCGGTGCGAGCCTTGATCAAACAGTTCGTGGCCAATGAAAACGCCAAGAAGCCTCTGTCGGACAACCAGATTTCCGAAATGCTCAAGGAGCAAGGCATCGATTGCGCCCGGCGCACCGTGGCCAAGTACCGCGAAGCCTTGCGCATCGCACCGACCCATTTGCGAAAAGCCCTCTGATGAATGCTGACACCCCAGTGCGTGGACGCGCTGTGCCCACACTGGGCCATGCCTGGTCTTTTTTCATGCCCTGCCCGGCTGGTGTGGAAACCTTGCTGGCGCGCGAGTTGGTGACCCTTCTCGGACATGAGCCTGCCGGACTGGCCACGCGGCGCGCCGGTGTGGCCTGGCGTGGCACCTGGCTGGAGATGATGCAGGCGAACTTGCACAGCCGCCTGGCGCAACGCGTGCTGGTGCAGCTCTCGGACACCCCGTACCGGCAGGAGCAGGACATTTATGACGCCGCGCGGCAAGTGCCGTGGGAGCGCTGGTTCACGCCGCGTCAAACCTTCAAGATTGAAATCACCTCGCAGCACAGTCCGCTCAAGAGCCTGAATTTCGCCGCCTTGCGTGTCAAGGATGCGGTGGCCGATCATTTTCGCGACCGCCGAGGTGAGCGGCCCAGTGTGGAGGTCAAGCACCCGGACGTTCGAATCTACGTGCATCTCACGGGTGAGCGCATGATGCTGGCGCTGGACACGTCCGGTGAGCCGCTCTTCAAGCGTGGCTGGCGCGTGGACAAAGGCGATGCGCCGCTCAAGGAAACCCTGGCAGCCGCCATGCTGGCGGCCAGTGGCTGGAGTTTGTCGATGGACGATCAGCCTCCCGGGGTGGTCCGTGGCATTCCTCTGTATGACCCGTGTTGCGGCAGCGGCACCATTGCCATCGTGGCGGCGCAAATCGCTTGCGGCATGGCACCGGGCTTGCATCGCCGGTTTGCATTTGAGAAGTTGCAGCCATTCGAGGCCGCCGATTGGGCGTCGTGTCAGCAGCAAGCCCGAAGCCAGCAGTGCGCGCCCCGCGCCGCGGTGTTTGGCAGCGACGTGGCATTTCGCATGGTTGATTTTGCACAACACAACGCTGAGCGCGCGGGCGTGAGCCATGCCGTGAGCCTGCGTGGTGGCGATGCCTTGCAACGTATGCCCCCCTGCGAAACGCCCGGCGTCCTGATGGTCAACCCGCCCTACGGCGAGCGTATCGATGTGGGGGGCGTGGCGCGTGCGGGCGGGCGACAGCAGGCCCAGATGGTGCGCATGGGCGCATCAAGCGGTGCAGGACACGCCTCAGCGACAGCCCGTGCTGGCGCAGGTGACACCCTCATGACGGCGCCTGCCGGCGACTTCTTTCAGCAACTGGCCTCGCACTGGAAAAAGAACTTTCCTGGCTGGACGGCCTGGGTGCTCTCACCCGATGCCCGCTTGCCTGGGCAGATGCGACTCAAGGAAACCCGTCGCGTGCCCATGTGGAACGGCCCGATCGAATGCCGTCTGTTTCGCTTCGATCTGGTGGCAGGACGCATGCCATCGTGACCGTGGTGGTGCTCGACACCAACATCGTGCTCGACCTGTGGTGGTTCGAGGACCCGCGGGTTGAGCCCTTGCTGGCGGCCTTGCACGCTGGCCACGTGCGCTGGCTGGCCACCGAGGCGATGCGCGAGGAGTTGCAACGTGTCCTGACCTACCCGCATCTTCTGCGGCGTCCACGCCGTCGCGAGCAGGATCCGCTGGCCGAATTTGATCGCCATGCCTCACAGGTGCCCTCAGCGGCACGTGCGCCCTATGTGTGCAAAGACCCGGACGATCAAAAGTTCATCGACCTGGCCGCGGCCCACACCGCCACGCTGCTGAGCAAGGATGCGCAAGTGCTGACCATGGCGCGGCGGCTGCAGCGACTCGGGGTTCGAGTGACATCCACTTGGGAGCCCATCCACCCTGCCGCGCAGCCGGTGGGCTGATTGATGTCAGAATCGGCTCACTGTCGCCGAGCGTCGGGTTGAGCGCTGACTCGACCTGGGCGCACAACTCGACCCTCAACGATCATCGGTTATGCCTCGATACCAGATTCAGGTGGACGTCACGCCCACTTACTTGCCTCACCAGTCCTCGCCCGAGGAAGGGTTGTTTGTGTTTGCCTACACCATCCTGATTCACAACACGGGCTCGGTGGCGGCGCAGCTGATTTCGCGCACCTGGAACATCAACGATGCGGAAGGTACCCACGAGAAAGTACGCGGGTTGGGCGTGGTGGGGCGCCAGCCGCTGTTGGAACCCGGTCAGCGGTTTGAGTACACCAGTGGCACGCGCTTGCGAACTCCCACGGGCACCATGCACGGCAGCTATTTTTTTGTGGCTGAGGATGGCGAGCGGTTTGACGTCGATATCCCGATGTTTGTCCTCGATGCTGTGAGCGGCGAGGGCCGCCAGCTTCATTGATGCGTCGATGTGATGGGTGAATTCGACCTGATCGAGCGTTTTTTTCAGCGCCCGGCGCGGCGCGCGGTGCTGGGCGTGGGCGATGACTGTGCGTTGATTCAACCCTCGGTGGGTCAGCAATTGGCTATCTCGACCGACATGTTGGTGGAAGGGCGACATTTTCTGTCTACCGTGGATCCGGCGCGGCTGGGCCACAAGGCCCTGGCGGTCAACCTGAGTGATCTCGCGGCCTGCGGCGCCAAGCCGCTCGCGTTCACGCTGGCGCTGGCGCTTCCTCGCGCAGACCACGGATGGCTGGAGGGTTTTTCGCGTGGCCTCTTCCAACTGGCCGATGCGCATGGGTGCGAATTGATCGGCGGCGACACCACGCAGGGGCCACTGAACTTGGCCATCACCGTGATGGGCGAAGTGCCCCCGGATCAAGCACTGCTGCGCCATGCGGCACACGTGGGAGACGATATCTGGGTCAGTGGCACGCTGGGGGACGCACGCTTGGCGTTGGAGGTGTTTCGCGGACACTGCCAGGTCAGCGGTCAGGTTCTGGAGCGGGCCCGTGCCCGGATGGAGTGTCCGACGCCCCGGGTTGAGTTGGGGCAAGCCTTGCGCACCGTGGCGCACGCGGCCATCGATGTGAGCGATGGTCTGCTGGGCGACCTTGGCCACATCCTCAAACGCTCTGGTGTGGGGGCGCTGGTGGAAACGTCCTGGGTGCAAGGCAGCGCGGCGGTCACGCCCGACGTGTTGGCGCTGCCCTGGCCCCGTCGCTTGGACTGCGTGCTGGCGGGGGGCGATGACTACGAGTTGCTCTTCACCGCACCCGTGTTGCATCGCGAACGCATTCATGCGCTGGCCAGCGACCTCGAGGTGCCCGTGACCCGCGTAGGCCGCATCACGGCCGAGAGCGGCTTGCGCGTGCTGGACCCGCAAGGGCAACCCATCAACCGACGCTTTGCGTCGTTCGACCATTTCAGCGCATGAGCCAGCGTGTGCGACAGTTTCTCGGCCATCCATCCCATTGGATCGCGATGGGATTTGGCGCTGGCCTGAGCCGGTTGGCGCCGGGCACCGTGGGCACTTTGTGGGCCTGGGCGGCTTTCCTGGTGATGCAGACCTGGCTTGAGCCATCGGCGATCGGGTGGGTGATTCTGGGCGCGCTGCTGCTGGGCTGGTGGGCGTGCACCGCCTCGGCGCAACGCCTGGGCCTGGCTGATCCGGGCTGCATTGTGTGGGACGAGGTGGTGGCCTTCTGGCTGATCCTGTGGTTGCTGATGCCGGCGGGTTTTCTCACCCAGGTAGTGGCCTTTGTGCTGTTTCGGTTCTTTGACGCGGTCAAGCCCGGCCCGGTGGGTTGGGCAGATCGGGTTTTCAAGGGGGGCGGCTGGCGGGGTGGCTGGGGCATACTGTTCGATGACCTGGTGGCGGCCTTTTGCACGTTGCTGGTCTTTGCACTCTGGAGGTCGCTATGACGCATGTGGAACGCTTGGCCCAGGCCCTGATGCAGCGCGGCTGGATGCTGGCCACCGCCGAGAGTTGTACCGGCGGCATGATCGCCGCGCGCTGCACCGATCTGGCCGGCTCCAGCCAGTGGTTTGAACGCGGCTTCATCACGTACTCCAACGACGCCAAACACGAATCGCTGGGCGTGAGCCAGGACATCCTGATCCAGCATGGGGCCGTGAGCGAGCAGGCGGTTCGTTCGATGGCGCTGGGCGCATTGCGTCACTCCAAGGCGCAGGTCAGCGTGGCCGTGTCAGGCATTGCCGGACCCGGCGGCGGCAGCCGCCAGCGTCCAGTGGGAACCGTCTGGATGGCCTGGTGTTTGCCAGGCGATTCCGGACCGACGCTGGGCGCCGAGACGGCATTTATCAAGACCGAATGCCGGCTATTCGAGGGCGACCGCGCCGCGGTGCGCGAGGCCACAGTAGAGCATGTGCTCGAGACCTTGCTGGTGTTGCTCGGTGCGCCGGGGCCGGTGTCGAGTCCCCGGTAGGGTCTGGCTGCGGGTCATGGGCCGCCTCACATCGCCCCGATAATGACGGCATGAGCCAAGCCCGCACTTTCCGCATTGCCCCGTCCATCCTGTCCGCCGATTTCGCCCGACTGGGTGAAGAGGTGCGAAACGTCATCGCTGCTGGCGCCGACTGGATCCACTTTGACGTGATGGACAACCACTATGTGCCCAATCTCACCTTCGGGCCGATGATCTGCCAGGCGTTGAAGCCCCATGCCCGCACCGCGCAGGGGCAAGCGGTGCCGATCGATGTGCACCTCATGATCTCGCCAGTCGATGCCCTGGCGGCCTCTTTCGCGGCGGCGGGTGCTGACCTCATCAGCTTTCACCCCGATGCCTCCGGCCATGTGCACCGCAGCGTGCAAGCCATCAAGGCGCAGGGCTGCCAGGCCGGCCTGGTGTTCAACCCGGCCGAGCCCCTGGATGTGCTGGACTGGGTGATCGACGACATCGACCTGATTCTGATCATGAGCGTCAACCCGGGCTTTGGAGGGCAGAGTTTCATCGACTCGGCGCTGCGCAAGGTTGAACAAGCGCGTCGCCGTATCGAGGCCAGCGGCCGTGACATTCGACTGGAAGTCGACGGCGGCATCAAGGCCGACAACATACGCCGCGTGGCCGACGCGGGTGCTGACACCTTTGTGGCGGGCAGCGCCATCTTTGGTCAGCCTGACTATGCTGCGGTGATCAACCGCATGCGCGCGGCCCTGGTGTGACGCGCCCACGGTGGGACGCCGTCATCCTCGATCTGGACGGCACACTGGTCGACACCCTGGGCGACTTCACCGAAGCGGTGGCCCGCGCATTCAACGATCTGGGCTTGGAGGCCGTGCCGCGAGCGCGGGTGGAGCGCGCGGTGGGCAAGGGGTCTGAGCATTTGCTGCGCACCTTGCTCGCCGAGCGGGCCGATGCGTTGTATGAGCAGGCGTGGGCGCGCTACCAGCACCACTATCACCTCATCAATGGACAGTTTGCAGACCCCTATCCGGGTGTGGTGGAGGGTCTGCAGCACTTGCGGGCAACGCAGTTGCCCCTGGCCTGCGTGACCAACAAGCCCACCGCGTTTGCCGAGGAACTGTTGCGTCTCAAAGGCCTGTCGGCCTATTTCACCCTCGTCTATGGCGGCGATGCATTCGAGCGCCGCAAGCCCGATCCGTTGCCGCTCCTGAAAACCTGCGAGGCCCTGGGCACGGCCGCTGCTCGCACCCTGATGGTGGGCGACTCCAGCAATGATGCCCAGGCCGCAAACGCCGCGGGCTGCCCGCTGGTGCTGATGCGGTATGGCTACAACCATGGCGAACCGGTGGATGCGTTGCCCGCCTGGGCGCACCTGGATCGGTTGGATGAACTCGCCCGACTGCGTTGACGACTTGTTTCGGGTTTTTTGAGGGTCGAGGGGGTTGCACCGTGTGAGTTCATCCCTGCTGGCGATGGCTGGCTGTTTGCCGGCACCGCGCCAGCCGGCTGCCGGACTCGCCGGTATGCGTCGATGTAAGCCGCTCAAGGCCTCTGCGGATACCATCGGAGGTCAATCCCGGGAGGTCGCCATGATCCAGCTGTACATCGGCAACAAAAACTATTCGTCCTGGTCCATGCGGCCCTGGGTGCTGATGCGTCAGACCGGCATCGACTTTGATGAAGTCATGGTGCGTTTTGACGCCTTCACGCCTGATTCGCGGTTCAAGCAGGTGATCGCTTCCATCAACCCTGTGGGCAAGGTGCCCGTGCTGGTCCATGAGGGCCTGGTCGTGTGGGATAGCCTGGCGATTGCCGAATACCTGGCAGAACAATTCCCGGACAAATCCCTGTGGCCCCTGGGTCGCGAAGCTCGCGCTCGCGCACGCAGCGTCTGTGCCGAAATGCACAGCGGCTTCTCCGCTCTGCGCAGTGCCTGCCCCATGAACATCGAAGCCCATCTGCCCAACGTGGGCGCATTGGCCATGCGCGACAACGCAGCGGTGCGAGCCGATCTGGATCGCATCGTCGGCATGTGGTCCGGCCTGCTGACCGAATACGGCGGGCAGATGTTGTTCGGCCACTTCAGTGCCGCTGATGCCTACTTTGCACCGGTGGTCATGATATTGAACACCTACGCTTTGCCCGTGCCTGACGATGTGGCCGCCTACATGTCGCGCGTCTGTGCACTGCCAGGTGTCAAGGACTGGATGGAGGGAGCCTTGGCTGAAAAGGATTTCATTGACATAGAAGAGCCCTTTCGACTCCGCCCCTGACATCAGGCCAGTCGATCTTGGTCATTGAGGGGGTGTACGCCTGAGCGGTGAGCCGCGCCTGCTTCGGCCCGCGCCGCTTTGCTACACTTAGGGCCATGTTCATTCACCGCACCACCATCACAGGTTGCAGCGACCGGGGAGCCTGGCCCTGGCGTCGCCCGTTTGCCCTGTGCTCCTGCGTGCGCGTTTAAGCCGCTGGGGGGCACGCTTCTCCCCCGCCCGTTGCCTGCGGCAATCGGCCCCTCATCATGAACAGAGCCCCTGTGGGGCTGAGCTGTGGAGGCTCATGTGATCACCGAACTTGAATTCAAAAGTCTGGCCGCCCAAGGCTTCAACCGCATCCCCCTGATTGCGGAAGCCTTTGCCGACCTGGAAACCCCGCTGTCCCTGTACCTCAAGCTGGCGCATTCGCGTGACGGCGGGCGCTACAGCTTTCTGCTGGAATCCGTGGTGGGTGGCGAGCGTTTTGGGCGTTACAGCTTCATTGGCCTGCCCGCCCGCACCCTGCTGCGCAGCACGGGTTTTGGGGCGCAAGCACTGACCGAAGTCGTGACCGATGGCGAGGTGGTGGAAACCATCACCGGCAACCCGCTCGATGCCGTGGCGGCGTATCAGCAACGTTTCAAGGTGGCCCTGCGTCCCGGCTTGCCGCGCTTTTGTGGCGGCCTGGCGGGTTATTTTGGCTATGACACCGTGCGGCACATCGAGAAAAAACTGGCCCACTCCTGCCCGCCCGATACCCTGGGGTGCCCCGATATCCTGCTGCTGCAATGCGAGGAGCTGGCGGTCATCGACAACCTCTCGGGCAAGCTGTATCTCATCGTCTATGCCGACCCGGGCAAACCGGAAGCCTATGTGCGCAGCAAACAGCGTTTGCGTGAACTCAAGGACTTGTTGCGCTATTCGGTGAGCGCGCCACAGGTGCGCGCCACTCAGACCTATCCGGTGGAGCGGGAGTTTGCCAAGGCGGATTTCCTCTCCGCGGTGGACCGTGCGCAGCGCCTGATCGAGGCGGGTGACTTCATGCAGGTGCAGGTGGGGCAGCGTCTCAAGAAGCGCTACACCGAAAGCCCGCTGTCGTTGTACCGCGCCTTGCGCTCACTCAACCCCAGCCCCTACATGTATTACTACCACCTGGGTGACTTCCATGTGGTGGGGGCTTCTCCCGAAATTCTGGTGCGCCAGGAAGCAACTTCGGAGGGGCACAAGGTCATCATCCGACCGCTGGCGGGCACACGTCCGCGCGGCGCTACGCCGCAGGCTGATCAGGCCACCGAGGTGGAACTGATCAACGACCCGAAAGAACGCGCCGAGCATGTGATGCTGATTGATCTGGCGCGCAATGACATTGGTCGCATCGCCAAGATTGGCAGCGTCGAAGTCACCGAGGCCTTTGTCGTGGAACGTTACAGCCACGTGATGCACATCGTGAGCAACGTCGAGGGCATCCTGAAGGACGGCCTGAGCAACATGGACGTGTTGCGAGCCACCTTCCCGGCGGGCACGCTCAGCGGCGCACCCAAGGTGCATGCCATGGAATTGATCGATCAACTCGAACCCAGCAAGCGTGGCATCTATGGGGGAGCCTGTGGTTATCTCAGCTTCGCCGGCGACATGGACGTGGCCATTGCCATTCGCACCGGCATCATCAAGGACGGCTACCTGTATGTGCAGGCTGCCGCCGGTGTGGTGGCCGATTCGGTGCCTGAATTGGAATGGAAAGAGACCGAGCACAAGGCACGCGCGTTGCTACGTGCGAGCGAACTGGTCGAAGAGGGATTGGAGTGAGCATCATGAATCCATCCCCGCGTTTGTTGATGGTCGATAACTACGATTCGTTCACCTACAACCTGGTGCAGTATTTCGGCGAGTTGGGCGCTCAGGTCGAGGTACACCGCAATGACGAAATCACCCTGGAGGGTATTGCCGAACGGCGACCCGATGTGCTGGTGATTTCACCCGGCCCTTGTTCGCCACTTGAGGCCGGCATCTCGGTTGCGGCCATCCAGGCCTTCGCGGGCCAGTACCCGATCCTGGGGGTGTGTTTAGGCCACCAGAGCATTGGCGCCGCCTTCGGCGGCAAGATTGTGCGTGCCCAGCAACTGATGCACGGCAAGACCAGCGTCATGCACACCACGCGTGAGGGCATGTTTGCTGATCTGCCCGAGTCTTTCACGGTCAATCGCTATCACTCGCTGGCGATCGAGCGCGCCACTTGCCCGGCCGCGTTGCAAGTGACCGCCTGGACGGACGATGGCGAGATCATGGGTGTGCGCCACGCTGAGTTGCCCATCCAGGGGGTGCAATTCCATCCCGAGTCCATCCTCACCGAGCATGGCCATGCCATGCTGAAAAATTTTCTCGAGCAGCGTTAATGCGTTAGGAGTCACCGATGCCCATCACCCCCACCGAAGCGCTGCAGCGCACCATCGAGCACCGCGAGATTTTTCACGATGAGATGCTGCATCTCATGCGCCTCATCATGCAAGGCGAGTTGACGCCGGTCATGACCGCCGCCATCATCACGGGCTTGCGCGTCAAGAAGGAAACCATTGGCGAGATCACGGCCGCCGCGCAAGTCATGCGCGAGTTCGCGACGCCGGTGCACGTGAGCGACAAGACGCACCTGGTGGACATCGTGGGCACCGGTGGCGACGGGTCGCACACCTTCAACATTTCCACCTGCAGCATGTTTGTGGCGGCCGCGGCCGGTGCCAAGGTCAGCAAGCACGGCGGGCGCAGCGTGAGCAGCAAGAGCGGCAGTGCCGATGTGCTGGAGAGTTTGGGCGTTCACATCAACCTCTCCCCGGCCGCGATTGCGCGATGCATCGACGAGGTGGGCGTGGGCTTCATGTTCGCGCCCAACCACCATCCCGCGATGAAGAACGTGGCGCCGGTGCGCAAGGAACTGGGCGTGCGCACGCTCTTTAATATTCTCGGGCCGCTGACCAACCCCGCCAGTGCGCCCAACATCCTCATGGGCGTGTTTCACCCGGATCTGGTCGGTATTCAGGTGCGCGCTCTGCAACGACTGGGGGCAGAGCATGCATTGGTGGTGTACGGCAAGGACGGGCTGGACGAAGCCTCACTGGGGGCGGGTACCCTGGTTGGGGAATTGCACCAGGGGCAGATCCGTGAATACGAAATTCATCCCGAAGATTTCGGCTTGCCCATGTCCAGCACGCGCGCGCTGCGGGTGGAAACGCCCGAAGCCTCGCGCGAAATGTTGGTCGGCGTGCTGGACAACACCCCCGGCCCAGCGCGTGACATCGTTGTGCTCAATGCGGGGCTGGCCTTGTATGCGGCCAATGTGTGCGCCTCGGTGGAGCAGGGCATGGCGAGGGCTGGGCAGGCGCTGGAGAGTGGGCAGGCGCGCGCGCGTTTGAATCAACTCGTGGCCCTCACGCAGCAACTGGCGAAGGCCTGAGGCGTCCCATGTCTGACATTCTGAAGAAAATTGTCGCGGTCAAGCACGAGGAAATCGCCCAGGCGCAACGGCTCAGGCCATTGGCCCAGGTGCGTGCCGACGCGGAAAGCCGTGTGATGACCCGCGACTTCGAAGGCGCCATGCGCCGTCGAATTGCACAGGGTGAGGCGGCGGTGATTGCCGAAATCAAGAAAGCCAGCCCCTCTCGCGGTGTGCTGCGCGAACCGTTTGTTCCGGCGGACATTGCGCAAAGCTATGCCGAGCATGGGGCGGCCTGTTTGTCGGTGTTGACCGACCGTTCGTTTTTTCAAGGCGCCCCCGATTACCTCAAGCAGGCCCGTGCGTCGTGTGATTTGCCGGTGCTGCGCAAGGACTTCATGGTGGACCCATACCAGGTCTATGAAGCGCGCGCCATGGGGGCTGATTGCATTTTGCTGATCGTCGCCTGCTTGGAAGATGGCCTGATGGCCGAACTCGAGGCCATTGCCTTTGCCCTGGGTATGGCGGTGCTGGTTGAAGTGCACGACGCGGACGAACTCGACCGCGCGCTTCAACTCAAGACCCCGCTGGTGGGCATCAACAACCGCAATTTGCGAACCTTCGAGGTCAGCCTGGACACCACCTTGTCGCAACTCGCGCGAGTGCCGCCGGATCGCCTGCTGGTGACGGAGAGTGGCATTCTTGCGCGGGAAGATGTGACCCGCATGCGTGACGCCGGTGTGCATGCTTTCCTGGTGGGCGAGGCGTTCATGCGTGCACCGGTGCCCGGCGAAGCCCTGGCTCGTTTGTTTGACAACCCCTGAGGCGGGTGTGGCGGCCCCAAAGACTGCGGACTTGTTTGCCCAGGACGGGGCGCCGCACTTGACGAGTTGGTCGCCTCGCGAGTGGGCGGTGGACCCGTCGTGGGACCTGGTGCTGACACCGTTTTGGCTGGGGAATGTGGGGCGCAGCTTGCAGGCACGACTTGAGGCGCGGCTGACACAAGGCGCCATCATCTACCCACCCCATCCACTGCGGGCCCTGGCGCTCACCCCCCTGTCGTCGGTGCGTGTGCTGATCCTCGGGCAAGACCCCTACCACGGACCGGGCCAAGCCCATGGGCTGGCGTTTTCGGTGTCGCCCGGTGTTCGCGTGCCGCCCTCCTTGCGCAACATCTTCAAGGAGTTGCAGCGCGACCTGGGTCAAGCCCTGCCAACCGAGGGGTGTTTGGAGCCCTGGGCGACCCGTGGGGTGTTGCTGCTCAACACCTGTTTGACGGTGGAAGCGGGCCAGGCGGCCAGCCACGCCGGGTGGGGCTGGGAGGTGCTGACCGATGCTCTGGTGGAGGCGGTGGCCAGTTCGGCTCCCGCATGTGTCTACCTGTTGTGGGGGGCACATGCCCAATCCAAGGCCTCTAAAATAGAGGTGTGCGCTCGCTCACATGGCCATGAAGCCTTGCTGCTGTCCTCCAACCACCCTTCCCCCCTGTCAGCCTCCCGCGGCCCGCAACCGTTCCTGGGCAACGGGCACTTCTCGCAGGCACGAAACTGGCTGGCAGCCCGCGGATATCCCCTGCACTGGGCGCTCTGACGATCGCCGCTTCAGAGGCGGGCGTGCCCTTATCTTGTGTTATAGTCATGGGTTCGCCGGAGGGGTGCCCGAGTGGCTAAAGGGGGCAGACTGTAAATCTGTTGGCTTACGCCTACGCTGGTTCGAATCCAGCCTCCTCCACCAGCGTAAACCAGTGGTCTGCCGCAAGGTGGGCTCGAGGTTGTGTGGGTGACCTGCAACTGTGACGACCTGGGGGTCGGCTGCCCTGCGCGGGTGCTGTCTCGAGGTCCGATGCGGGAGTAGTTCAATGGTAGAACCTTAGCCTTCCAAGCTAATGACGCGGGTTCGATTCCCGTCTCCCGCTCCACCCGGTTTTCTCTGGCA
>JACCDW010853485.1_pt1 | contig 21386 bp, 18 predicted proteins | sample 7449781 | NCBI WGS metagenome assembly JACCDW01 (sample SAMN15323449, study PRJNA562643) | freshwater metagenome | isolation source: river surface water | place: USA:Blue River Watershed | collected 2017-08-18
GGTGGTTCTGCTCACCGCCCAAGCGCTGCAAGACATCGCATGATCACGCTGCGCGACATTCAACTGCGCCGTGGCGCCCGCATTTTGTTGGACCAGGCCTCGGTCACACTGAACCCTGGGGAAAAAATTGGCCTGGTCGGCCGCAACGGCGCGGGCAAATCCACTTTGTTCGCCTTGCTCAATGGCAGCTTGCACGAGGACCGTGGCGAATTTCACATGCCCGCCAGCTGGCGTCTGGCGCAAGTTGCGCAGCACATGCCCGAGACCGATCAGCCCGCCACGCTGTTCGTGCTCGAAGGCGACACCCGCCTGGTGGAAGCGCAACAAGCGCTGACGCAGGCCGAAGCCAGCAACGACGGCGAAGCCATTGGCCATGCCCATGCCTTGCTGGCCGATGCAGGCGCGCACGATGCGCGCGCGCGCGCCCAAACCCTTATTTTGGGTTTGGGCTTTCAACTGGATCAACTCGATCAGCCCGTCAACAGTTTTTCGGGGGGGTGGCGCATGCGCTTGCAATTGGCACGCGCGCTGATGTGCCCGTCCGACCTCATGCTGCTCGACGAACCCACCAACCACTTGGACCTGGATGCCCTGGTCTGGCTGGAAAACTGGCTGCAACGCTACGAAGGCACCCTGCTGATCATCAGCCATGACCGCGAATTCCTCGACGCAGTGACCCGCGTGACCCTGCATCTGGAACACGAAAAACTGACCCGCTACGGTGGCAACTACAGTGCCTTTGAAGAGTTGCGCGCCCAGCAAATCGTGCTGCAGCAAGCGGCCTTTGCCAAGCAGCAAGACAAAATCGCCCACCTGCAGAAGTTCATCGACCGCTTCAAAGCCAAAGCGACCAAAGCCAAGCAGGCGCAAAGCCGCGTCAAAGCGCTGGAGCGCATGGAGCGTTTGGCCCCCATCCTGACCAGCGCAGACTTCAACTTCGAATTCCGTGAGCCAGAGCAATTGCCCAACCCCATGCTGTCGATTCAAGAGGCCAGCTTTGGCTACCAGAGCGATGCGGGCAACAAATGCATTTTGCAAGGCGTGAACCGCTCGGTGTTGGCCGGCCAACGCATTGGCATTCTGGGCGCCAACGGCCAGGGCAAATCCACCCTGGTGAAAACCGTGGCGCGCACCTTGCCCTTGCTGGCCGGGCGTGTCACCGAGGGCAAAGGCTTGACCATCGGCTACTTTGCGCAACAGGAACTCGATGTGCTGCGACCACAAGAAGGCCCGCTCGAGCACATGGTTCGCTTGGCCAAAGAGGTCTCGCCCCAAGCGCGCGAACAAGAATTACGCAATTTTTTGGGCAGCTTCCGCTTTGCCGACGAGATGGTCAACCAGCCCGTGGGCACACTCAGCGGTGGCGAAAAAGCGCGTTTGGTGTTGGCCATGATTGTTTGGCAACGCCCCAACCTCTTGCTTCTGGACGAGCCCACCAACCATCTGGACTTGACCACCCGCGAAGCCCTGGGCATGGCGCTGAATGAATTTGAAGGCACGGTGCTGCTGGTCAGCCACGACCGCGCTTTGCTGCGCGCGGTGTGCGATGAATTCTGGCTGGTTGGGCGTGGCGGCGTGGCGCCGTTTGACGGCGACCTCGATGACTACCAAAAATATTTGCTGGACGAGGCCAAGCGACTGCGAGAGGGCTTGAAAGAAAGTGCCACGGCGCCAGCTTCCGAGGGCGCGGCGCAGACGCCAGGTGAAAGCCTGAACCCCAAATTGCAGCGCAAAGCCGAGGCTCAGCGGCGTGCAGAACTCTCGCAAAAGACCCAGCCGCTGCGACGCGAGTTGCAGAAAGTCGAATCTGAAATGGAAGCCTTGGGCAACGAAAAAACGGCACTGGAAACGCAACTGACCCAGGCCATGCCCGCCGCCGACATTGCACAAGCCGGGCGTCGCTTGAAGGCCGTGGGCGACCAACTCGAGGCATTGGAAGAACGCTGGCTCAGCCTCAGCGAACAAATCGACCAAGCCACCGCCTGAAAAGAGCGCCCCACCATGAAAAAAGCCCGATGCAAGCATCGGGCTTTTTGTCGAATGAGGGTGGTAGGACGTACAAGATTCGAACTTGTGACCAACGGATTAAAAGTCCGCTGCTCTACCAACTGAGCTAACGTCCCACGCATCACCGAATTGTGTTCAGCGAAGCCTCAGATTATAGCGGATTTTTTGCGTCTTTGCGAATTTTCTGTTTTGAAAGTGCATCCAGGATCCAACCTGCTGCGCATTGGCCAAACGTCGCGGTGACACTGACCACCGAGCCATACCCATGGCAATTCAAGGAGCCGTCCCCTGTCAAGCCACAACTGGGGTCGGGCGGCGCCACCGGTTCACGGCTGAAGACGCAGTTCACCCCCATTTTTTTGCCATCACGCGGTGCGCCATGGTTTTTGCGCAGGTTGTAGCGCAACTGCGCCAGCAAGGGATCGTGCGTGACTTGCGAGAGATCCTGCACATCCACGCCATGGGCATGACGCTTACCGCCAGCCGCCCCGACCGTGATGAAGGCGGTGCGTGTGTGAAGGGCCCAAGCGGCCAGGCTGGTTTTCGCGCGAACCTGGTCACAGGCATCCACCAGGGCATCACAGGGCCAAGGCAACTGTGCGACCCATTCCAGCCAATTCTCAGGGGTGACAAATTCTTCGATGCCATGGACTTGGCATGCAGGGTTGATTTGCGCAATGCGCTGCTGCATGGCCTGCACTTTGGCCATGCCCAAGGTCTCAGTGAGCGCATGGACTTGGCGGTTGACGTTGGACTCGGCCACATGGTCCAGGTCGATCAAAGTCAGTCTTCCGACCCCGCTGCGCGCCAAGGCCTCGACCGTCCAGGAGCCCACGCCCCCGATGCCCACCACGACCACATGCGCTTGTTGAATTTGCTGTGCGCCAACGACGCCATACAAACGCGCGAGCCCGCCAAAGCGGCGCTCGAGCTCAGCGCTTTCGCTTAAATCTGCTGTTCCAGACGCCATATTTGGTAGCGCATGGCCAACACAGCGCCCAACACAATGGCCGCCAATGCGGTGAAGCTGTTGAGCGACAAGGTGGACACGCCACTCAAGCCTTGTCCGATGGTGCAGCCCATGGCCGTGACCCCGCCAATGCCCATGAGCACGGCCCCGACCAAGTGGTTGGCCAGGTCTTCCACGCTGCCAAAGCCTTCCCAGCGAAAGCTGCCATTGAGGAGTGCACAAAGCGCAGAGCCCACCACCACGCCCAGAGCCGAGACGATGCCCAAGCTCAAGACCTTGGACTTGTCGCTGAAGAACATCAACCAATCCAGGGTGTAGGCCATGGGAGCGACAAAGCTCAAAGACTCCATGCGTCCAGAATTGGTCGTCAGGTAAACCTCTTCAAGCGTTTCAGGGTGTTCGGCCAAGTGACCCCAATGACCACTGACCCACCACAGGGCCACAATCAGGCCACCCGTTCCCAAGCCAGCGACGAGGTTGTTGAAGGTCCAGAAATCTGCGTGGCGCAGCACCACGGCCATCAGCAACAGGCCCAAGACCAGGCCCACCCAAGCTTGCAGGTTGGCCACCGAGCCACCGACAAGCCAAGCGACCACAGTGCCAAGGTGCGCGCCCTGCTCCACGGAGACAAATACCGCATCGACCGTGGCCACGCGCGCGACAGCCGTCACGCCTTTCATCGTGGCGAAGGCAGCGATGCCCATCACCACAAACACCACCAAGGCCTTGAGGTTGCCACTGCCCACCCTCACCAAGGTTTTGTTGCCGCAACCAGAGGCCAACACCATGCCGGCACCAAACATCATGCCGCCCAGGGCCGTGGAAAGCCAAAGCCAGCGTGTGCTGGCGTAGAGGGCTGCTGCAGGGTCGATCTGGCCGCAAAGGCTCAACAGTGCGAAGCCCAGCATCGAAACGCCGATGGCCAGCACCCAGTGGCGCGCGCGGGTCCAGTCCCCGATGTTCATCACATCGCTGATGGCGCCCATGGTGCAGAAATGGGTGGCTTGCGCGATGGCGCCAAAAAGAACGGCCAAGCCAAAGCCAGCCAGCAATACCCAGTGGGTCAATGCGACCCAATCGATCGACTCCATGAAATTACCCTCGGAAAATTATTTCAAGCGGGACAGGCGCTCTTTGGCGGCAGCAGCGGCCTCGGATTGCGGAAAGTCCTTGACCAAATCTTCCAGCGTCTTGCGCGCGGCTTTGGTTTCTTTCAACTCCACTTGGCAGTTGGCAATGGAGAGCAAGGCTTCAGGCGCGCGGGGATGTTGCGCGGCCACGCTCAGCAACGAGCGGAAATTGGTGATGGCCAGCTTGTATTCGCGGGTGGCATATTGGGCATTGCCAAGCCAAAAAAGCGATTGCGGCAGGTAGCCACTTTGCGGGTAGCGGCGAATGAAATCCGCGAAGGCATTCGCTGCCGGCGTGAAATCGCCTTTTCGGAAAACCGCCAGGGCATTGTCAAATTCACGCTTTTCTGCCGGGTCAGCTTGAAACTCAATGCCATCGACTGTTACGGTCAAAGGCTCAAATTTGCGAAAACGGTCTTCGACAACTTGGGCCTGGTCCTTCAAGCGGCGCTGGGTGTCGGCCAGTTCTTTGAGCAAGACCTCTTTGTCACCGCGCATCCCTGAGAGTTCGGCGCGCAAAGCCTCGATTTGCGCCTGGAAGTCCAGAAGGCCACGGCGCAATTGCAAGTTGTCGTCTGACAAAGCTTTGACCTCTTGGCCTAGTCTGTCCATGCGCTCCTGAAATGCTCGGTCGGATTGGCGCAACTCAAGGATGGCGCGGCGCGCCTCATTGTCATCAAACAAGGCCGCCTGAGCCATGCCCAGATGGCTCCAAAGACTGATGGCAACCCAGCACCAAGGAAAGCGTTTCATTCAGGACTTCAACGGTAGTTGAATTCAGCGCGGCGGTTCTTGGCGTAAGCAGCCTCATCATTGCCAGGCACGGCAGGCTTTTCCTTGCCAAAACTCACCGCCTCCAGTTGGCCATCGCTCACACCCAACAGGCCAAGCGCTTTGCGCACGGCTTCTGAACGCTTTTGGCCCAGCGCCAGGTTGTACTCGCGACCACCGCGGTCGTCGGCGTGGCCTTCGATGGCAACACGGCGATTTTTGTCAGCACGCAAGTAACGCGCATGGGCTTCGATCAGCGCCTGGGATTCGGCCTTGATGGCAAAGCTGTCAAAGTCGAAATACACCACTTTGCCAACGCCTGCGGGGCCCGGGTCAATGTTGGACACCTTGCCAGCTTGTACAGTGGTCACGCCAGACTGCGCACTGGTGGGAGCGTCATTGGTGGCAGCGGTCGCGCCGGTTTTGTCTTCTACAGGCACGTCGTTCAGCTTCACGCCGGAAGAGCAAGCTGCCAAGGCCAAAACAACAGCACAAGAGAGGAGAAATTTTTTCATCAGTTTTCCTTGGTTGAATTCATTTTATTTTTGAAAGGGACCCCAATGCGGCTCCCGAATGTCACCCGATTGTCCCGCCAAACGGGCCGTGATTCGGCCGTCCAGCGTGGTCGTCATGAGGGCTTCGCGGCCTTGCACCTGGGTGGCATAAATCAACATGCGACCATTGGGTGCAAAGCTGGGACGCTCATCCGCAGAAGTGTCCGTAATGGCTTGGGCCTTGTCGGCACTGAGGTCCATCACATGAAGCTTGTACTGTCCGCCCACACGGGAGATGTACGCCATCCAGCGGCCATCGGCACTTAGACTTGGTGAGATATTGTAATTGCCCGTGAAAGTGACCCGCTGGACGGGCCCGCCCTGCGCTGGCATGCGGTAAATCTGGGGTGAGCCGCCCCGGTCGCTGACAAAGTAAATCGCCGAGCCATCGGGCGAAAACACGGGCTCTGTGTCAATGCTGTTGGACTGCGTCAAGCGCTGCGGCTCACCGCCTATGGCCGGAATCAGGTAAATCTGGGATCCACCGTCGCGACTGAGGGTCACCGCCAAGCGCTGCCCGTCAGGCGCCCAGGCAGGCGCGCTGTTGGAGCCTCTGAAATTTGCCAGCACCCGGCGCTTTCCCGTGGACACATCGTGCACATAGACCACAGGCTTGCGTGACTCGAAGGACACATAGGCCAGTTGCTGCCCGTTGGGCGCCCAACTGGGCGAAATGATGGGTTCGGGACTGGTGAGTGCGGCTTGGGCATTCTCGCCGTCCGCATCGGCAATCCAGAGGCTGAAACGCTGGCCAGACTTGGTCACATAGGCCACGCGAGTGGAAAATACGCCGCGCTCACCCGTGAGCTTTTCGTACACGAAGTCGGCCATGCGGTGAGCGGCCAAACGCAAATCGCCTGTGACCACGGCATAGCTGGCGCCGCCCAGGTCCTGCCCCTTGACCACGTCCCAAAGTCGGAAGCGGACGTCATAGCGACCATCGGCCAGGCGGGTCACGCTGCCCGTTAACAGCGCATCGGCGCCCTTCTGGCGAAAGCCACTGATGTCGGGGCGCGAAGTTTCATCGAGCACCTGCCCTGCTGCCAAGCCGCGGAATTGGCCGCTGCGCTCCAAGTCGGCCTGCACAATGGCGCTGATCTTTTGAGGGGCAGATTGCTCGTCGCGGAAGTTGGCGAAGGCAATGGGAACTTGGGTCAGGCCGACGCCGGAGACGTCGACGCGGAACTGCGAAAGTACTGGTAGCGCGTAGATGCCGAAAAAAAAGGCCAGCCAGAGCTTACTTATCTTTTGGATTGATCGCATCAGTTTGGTTTAAACAGTAAAGGGTGAAATACTTTGCAAATGCCGCCTGTGCTTGCATTGTGCAGACAACCAAGCCCATGCCCCGATCCATGAATCCTAAACGAAAAATATAACTTTTTAGAAACGCGAAAAAACCCGAAGCGAAAGCTCGGGTCAAACTGCACCGCTGACCGGCTCGCCATCTTTGACGTGCCCAAGCTTCACTGTAAGCATGCAGTTTCCGCCAGTAATTTGCGGGTGTCGGGTAGCTGTAATGAAGGATGTCATTCTTCAAGCGCCCCAAAGAAGTGCCTGGAATGAGGATCACACGCTCATGCACCAGATCCTCGGTGAACTGTGCTTTGCCGCGTCGAAATAACCGCAAAACATGATCGGGTCGCCACCCACAGTGGTGTATCCATTGACCACAGAAATTAGTGAGACGGGGAATCTCGTAAGCGTCCAGTTGTGAATTGGCCATGACAGCTTGCAGTTCCTTTGCAAGCTCTGGAGAGATACGCTCATCAGCATCCAGGCTCAAAACCCAATCGCTGGTGGCAAGGGCAATTGCACGATTTTTTTGGATTCCAAACCCGGGCCAATCTGCGGTCACGGTCACATGGGCCCCACAACCCCTGGCAATGGCCACCGTCTTGTCTTCACTGGACTGGTCCACCACAATGATTTCGTTGGCAAAAGCAACACTCGCGAGGCATTCCCCAATATTGTGAGATTCGTTGCGGGTGATGATGACCACACTGACTTTCATCACCGCATTCTAAAACGATGGCAAACGCAGACTGATCTCCTACAATCTGAGCCTGATGCTATCGTTAACGAAAGTCGTACTACGCATGAAAACCCCTGCTCTGTCAACGGCCTCCCATCGTGTGACCAACGAGAAGATCTTCTCTCTGATCGAAAAAAATATCACACCTGACAGTCAAATCCTTGATTTAGGATCGGGCAGCGGTTATATGACCCGCAAAATATTCAATTGGCTGCAAGAGCACGGTCAAAATTCCATCGGAAAAATCACAGCATCTGATATCAATCGCGATGCCTTCAAAGCAACTGAGATCGATTTTGTAGAAGCTGATTTTGGCAATAAATTACCCTTTGATGACCATAGCTTTGATCTTGTTTTCTCTGTAGAAGTCATTGAACACTTGACCAACCCCTACAACTTCATCGAGGAATGCAAGCGGGTCTTGAAACCCGGCGGCACACTCATTCTTTCAACGCCCAACATCAACAACTTGCAATCCAAATTGCGCTATTTGCTGACCGGAATGCATGCACTGTATGAGGCGCCGTCCGTCAAGCCTGAGAACGCTGGAAGGTTGTGCGGACACATCATGCCTTTGGGCCTTGTTTACATCGCTTACGCCCTGCGACGCGCTGGGTTATTGAATATTCAGATCCATGGCGACAAGCCTAAAAAATCATCTGTCATCCTGTATTACGCGCTGTACCCGATTCTCAAAATGTCCCAAAGTTGGCAAAGAGCGCATTCTTTGCGTTATGACGTCTCAACCTTTGAAGAGAACAAAGAACTAATGGCATCCAACTCAAGCTTTGCGAGTTTGACATCAAGAAGCACAATTCTTGAAGCCCAAACGCCTCTCGCCTAAAGAGAAAGCACTGTTTTGTTAAGCAAGCAAGAAACTCTCAGATTCTGGAGTTATCTCAAGCCTCATCAACTGGGCATGTGGGTTGCATTTGCCTGCACTATGGCAGCCGCACTGACTGAGCCACTGATTCCGGCTCTGATGCAGCCGTTTTTGGACAACACGATTGCCAAACAAACCCCAAGCCAGACGGTCCCACAGTGGGCCATACCATTGCTGATCATAGGAATATTCAGTGCACGCGGGCTTTTAGGGTTTGTCGCTGACTATTGCATTGCAAAGTGCATGAATGGCTTGGTCCATGATTTGCGGCAAAAGATGTTTGAGCGAATTTTATCGGCTCAGCCGATTTTATTTGCAGATCAACCCGCCAGCACTCTCAACAATACCATCAACAATGAAACACAAAATTCTGTTCGCTGGTTGGTCAACTCCATTCAAGTGCTGATCAAAGAGAGTTTATCGATCATTGCCCTGCTCAGTTATTTGTTTTATTTAAACTGGCAGCTGACATTGATTGTTTTGCTGCTATTGCCTTGCATCGCATGGATCATGCGGTTAATGGGGCAACGCATACACCGATTTATCCGCGAGCAATTAAAGGGGACAGATGCCCTTGCTTACATAGTTGAAGAAAATGTGCTCGCGCACAAACTGATTCGCATGCAAGGCGCCCAGAATGTGCAACTGAAAAAATTCACTAAAGCAAGCGAATTTCTTAAAACTCGAATCATGCGTGGAGCGATTGCATCTGCTCTGATCACCCCCCTCACGCACATTGCCACCTCGGTGGCACTTGCTGTGATTGTTTCACTTGCACTGCATCAATCTCAGGGGGGGCATTTATCTGTAGGGGGATTCGCGGCTTACCTTACCGCCATGTTAATGGCCATGCCACGCGCCAAAGCTTTGGGTGATGTTTACCCTGCCTTAAAGCGGGGCTCGGTCTCTATCATGCGTATTTTCGAACTTATCGACACCCCGCAAGAGCGAAACACGCAGGGAACGCATCATGACCCTGTGCAGGGCATGATTCGCTTCGAGCATGTCACAAAAAAATACCAAGCTGAGGGTCCACCAGCTCTCAATGACATTTCATTTGATATTTCTGCTGGAGAAAACATTGCAGTCGTTGGCCCATCAGGCTCTGGCAAATCGACACTTGTGAATTTGTTAACCCGGTTCACAGCACCCGACCAAGGCTTCATCACCATTGATGGCATTGACCTGAATAGATGGGATCTCGCCTACATACGCCAGCAAATTTCGATCGTGAGTCAAGATGTGGTTTTGTTGAATGACACCATTCAATCAAATGTCACATTAGGGCTTAGCCTCGACAACTCCAAATTAATGAATGCCCTAGAAGCGGCTTACCTCCTGGACTTCGTCAATGAACTGCCGCATGGGGTTAACAGTCACGTTGGACACAATGGCAGCCTGCTGTCAGGTGGGCAGAGACAACGCTTGGCCATTGCCAGAGCGATCTACAAGGATGCGCCTATTTTGATTTTGGATGAAGCCACCTCTGCGCTAGATGCAGAGTCTGAAAAATATGTGCAATTGGCACTGGATCAATTGCAGCGCAATCGGACCACCTTGATCATTGCACATAGGCTTTCCACTGTGCGAAACGCGGACAGAATTTTGGTGCTATCGCAAGGGTCCGTTGTGGAGACAGGCACCTATGAGGAGCTTGTTCGCTCACAAGGCTTTTTCTCTAAATTGATCGCCGCGCAAACGGATCAATAAGCCAACTGAGCGCATGAAAGTAGCCCTGATCCGACAGCAATACAACCCCTACGGGGGAGCCGAAAAATTTGTCAATATTGCGCTGCAATCGCTGCGCCGGGTGGGGGCGGAACCCGTAGTGATTTGTAACCAATGGGCCGATCAGCACGCCTCTAACGCCAACGATGTCGTGCAATTGCCTCGCGTACGTGCTTTCACACGCCAAGGCAATTCAGCTGCTTTTGCAGCACAGGTGCAAACGTATTTGGCGCGACACACCATGGATCTGGTTCAAACGCACGAGCGTATCCCAGGATTTGACGTCTTCCGCGCGGGTGACGGCCTTCATAAAACTTGGCTTAGCCGCCGCACCGCCAATTCAAGTTGGTGGAGGAAAAAGTTAACCGCCATCGACCCTTACCACCGAAGCCTGTTGGCTCTGGAAAAAGAGTTACTTGAACACCCGCAACTCAAAAGCATCATCTGTAACTCAGCCATGGTTCAAAACGAAATCTTGGCGCATTACGCTGTTGACCCGCGCAAAATCACCATCATTCGCAATGGAGTAGATACCGAGTACTACCGCCCCCCCACCGAGCAAGAGCGTTTGAATGTCAAAAATTTGCTCAGCGTTGGTCAACACCAAAAAATATTTACCTATGTTGGTTCGGGATTTGAAAGAAAAGGGGTGATGCCACTGCTGCGTGCCATGGCCTTGTTACCCGAAGCCTTTTTGTTTGTTGTCGGCGCCGACAAGCATTTGAAAAAGTATCAGCAAGTCGCAAAGTCACTGAAGGTTGACCATCGGGTAAGGTTCACAGGGCCCAAAAAAAATGTTCGCGACTACTACTGGGCTGCGGACGCTATGGTGTTCCCAACCCTTTACGACCCCTGCCCCAATGCGGTTTTAGAAGCCATGGCGTGTGGGCTTGGCGTCACGACAACCCCTTATTGCGGCGCCCTGGAATTGTTGACCCCAGGCCAATCTGCGACCACCTGCTCACCCTGGAGCCATGAGGAAGTTGCCAACGCAATGCAATTTTTTTTGCAAACAGATCAGGCTCAATTGGCTGGACGCCTGGCCCGACAAGCAGTGGAGCCTTATACAATCGACAACATGGGTCAAGAATTGATGTCGCTCTACCAGCGAATTTTGCAGCGATGATGAAAATACTGCACACGGAGTCTTCTTGCGGCTGGGGAGGACAAGAGCTTCGCATCTTGACGGAATCCGCTGCATTGCAGGCTCGCGGACATCAGATCACACTCGTGGCGCCTCTTCAATCCCAAATTCATGAGCGCGCACAGGCATACGGAATTCAATCCATTCCACTTGCCATTGAGAAGAAGCGCTGGACCGGCCTGCAAGATTTGCGTCAACACCTGACGACCCATCACTACGACGTCATCAACACACACAGCTCGACTGACTCATGGCTGGTCAGCTTGACACAGCTAGCCTTGAATAAGCCCTGTCCAATCGTTAGAACAAGGCATGTTTCTGCGCCCGTCAAGTCATCCTGGCCAAACCGATGGCTTTATGGCAAAAGTGTCAGGAAAATTGTGACCACCGGAGAAATCATCCGCGAACACCTCATAGACACGCTGTCGCTGCCCCCGGAACATGTCGTCTCCATACCGACCGGCATTGATATCAACCTCTTTCGCCCCGTTGAAACAGATGTCAAAGCAATCCTGCGCTCCCAATTAGCGTTGCCCAACGAAGTGACGCTGATTGGCATCGCCGCAACGTTGCGCAGTTGGAAAGGGCATTCATATTTGATCGAGGCAATCGCCAAAATTTCTGACCCAAACCTCCAGCTCATCGTGATCGGCGATGGGCCTCAAATGAACAACTTGCTTGAGTTGACTGCGAAGCTCAATTTAAACAATAAGGTAAAGTTTGTTGGACATCAATCAAATGTCCATGAATGGTTGCAAGCAATTGATATTTGCTGCCTGCCATCCTATGCCAACGAAGGCGTTCCGCAGGCTCTGATACAGGCCATGCTGAGTTCGCTGCCTTGCATCACAACCACCGCTGGAGCCATTCCAGAATTGGCCAAAGATCAGGAAACGGCATTGATTGTCCCGATGAAAGATTCAGACAGTCTGGCAAATGCCATCCAACAACTGACATCGAATCCTCAACTTTGTGAAAAATTGGGCCATCAAGCGCGAGCACTGTGCACAACGGCTTTTTCTTTGAGTCACATGGCTGACAAGATGGAAGCGGTATTCGAAGAAGCGATCCATTCATTCAAATAATTCATATGACCATATTGATCACAGGATCCGCCGGATTTATCGGTTTTCACACAACATTGAACCTGTTAAAGACAGGTGTGAAAATTGTTGGCATCGACAATTTGAATGATTATTACTCGGTCCAGCTCAAAAAGGATAGGCTGGCACAACTTGAAGGTTATTCAAATTTCAGCTTCCACCAAGTGGACATCGCCAACAAGCAGGACCTGGAATCTATTTTTCAAAAATATTCACCTACACATATAGTTCATCTAGCTGCACAAGCTGGCGTTCGCTATTCGCTCACCAATCCAGACGCTTACATCCAGTCCAATATCGTTGGATTTACCAACCTCCTTGAAACCATTCGAGCCAACCCCGTAGAACATCTGGTCTATGCGTCAAGTTCGAGCGTTTACGGCAATAACAATAAATTACCTTTTCACGAATCCGATCAAATAGATCGCCCTGCCAGTCTCTATGCTGCCACGAAGAAAGCGAATGAATTGATGGCCTATACATACAGCCATCTGTATCAAATTCCATCTACCGGGTTACGCTTCTTTACAGTCTATGGTCCTTGGGGCAGACCTGACATGTCACCGTTTTTGTTTGTCAAAAGCATCATTGAGGGCTCACCCATCAAGGTGTTCAATCACGGGAATATGTCTAGAGACTTTACATATATTGATGATATTGTGAAAGGCATTGTGGCTGTACTGAAAAAAACACCACCGCAGAATGAACTCTATCGAATATTTAACATAGGCAACAATAAACCGATCACCTTAAAAGAATACATTTCAATCATAGAAGAAATTCTCCAAAAAGAAGCCTTGAAAGATTATTTACCAATGCAACCAGGCGATATGTTAGCAACATACGCCGACACCAGTTTAATTGAAAAAATAGCGGGATTCAAACCGGATACTTCAATACAAAAAGGAATGTCTATATTTATTGATTGGTATAAAAAATATTATAGGCAAAACACATAATGCGCCCTGAAGAAGCCCAATGGATAAACGCAGCACTCCACAAACATATCCTCACATCGGAGGCGACCCCCTCCTTTACTGTTTTGAATCTAGGATGTGGCACAAAAGAGTCGCGCGAAATTAAAAAGCCTTATATTTACGATTTGACGATACAGCCTCTGTCCGCAAAAGGATTCAACGTAATACATTCAGATTTAATTAAAGATCCTGGAGTTGACATTAGCGGAAATTTATTTGATCCCGAGTTTTCAAAAAAGCTTCAAATACTCTGCCCTAGCCTGATATATTTTTGCAATATCTTCGAACATCTTCCCAAGGATAAAATCACGGAGATACCATTGATACTAGATAAAATTTTACAGCCTAATGGCTACATTATGATTACAGCACCGCGATCTTACCCTTATCACCCAGATCCGATAGACTCAATGTACCGCCCGGATATAAATAGTCTCACAAATTTATTCAAAAACTACACTGTCATTTCCGCAGATGAAATTGAATGCGGTTCATATCGACAAGATCTTGCTTCCACAAGAAAAATCAGAATTATCAGGAAAATCATCCGGCTATTTTTTCCATTCATTCATCCGAAAAGATGGGCTTCGCATGCGCACAGATTTTTTTGGCTGTTCAAGCCGTATAAAATTACCTGCGTATTGCTAAAGAAAACTGCATAATTAAAATGACTTTTACGGCTTGGTACTACCCCTTTTTTCTGATATTGATAGGAACAATTTATTGGAATGTTTCACAGCGAAGTCGACTCGTACTACTCCTTGCCTCCTCATATTTCTTCTATGCATATTGGGATGTAAGATTTTTATCTCTAATTATTGCAAGCACATCCATGGATTATTTGTGTGGACGTGCAATAGATGGCCACCGAACGACTTTCAAAACACTATGCATCATCTCTTTACTACCTTTCCTATGGCTATTTGGCTGCAGCGAAATTATTAATCAGCACAATATTTCGGCAGAAATAATCATATGCAGCATTATAGGCGCTGGAGTTTTCATATTAGTTTACAGTTCACTATGGAGTTTTCAAAATGGCAAGAGAAGAAGGAATTTCTATCTTCTATCGCTTGCATACAATCTATGCCTTCTAGGTTTTTTCAAGTACTTTAATTTCTTTTCAGAACAAGCGATAGCTTTACTAAATACACTCGGATTCCAAGCAAATGAATTTACACTCAGCATCTTACTTCCAGTCGGCATTTCCTTTTACACATTTCAGTCTATATCTTACGCAACGGATATTTATTTAAAAAGAGAAAATTCATGTTCCAATCCATTACTCTTTGCGACATTCATTGCATTTTTTCCACAATTGGTCGCAGGGCCGATTCAAAGATCTCATGAACTGTTGCCGCAACTTGAAAAAAAGATAAATTACTCTTCGTTACATATCGAATCTGGCATTAGATTAATAATCGTTGGATACTTCAAGAAAGTTTTTGTTGGTGACAACTGCGCAATTGTTTCCAACTATTTTTTCTCAGGCTCAAGCGACTTGAACCTTGGATGGATTTTTTTAGGGGCACTGGCTTTTGCCTTTCAGATTTACGGCGACTTTTCGGGATACTCTGATATAGCGAGAGGCTCAGCTAAAATTTTAGGGATTGACCTTAATAGAAATTTCAGCTTTCCCTATTGCGCAAGAAATCCATCCGACTTCTGGAGGCGTTGGCATATATCACTTTCAAGTTGGATACGAGACTATATTTTTATTCCGCTAGGGGGATCCAGCAATAACAGATTACTCACAGTAAGAAATCTTTTCGTGTCTATGCTACTCGCGGGACTTTGGCATGGCGCAGCGTGGAATTTTCTAATTTGGGGGTTTTATCACGCAACTTTATTAACAGCCTATCGATATACACCAATTTTAAATCAAAGCGAAAGCTCCAAGGGAATCAGGCGATATGCATATATCTCGCTCATGTTTGCCTTAACATTGATTGGCTGGATCATATTTAGAAGTGAAAATATACACTTCATTTATAATGTTGCATCTGGCATTTTCATCATAAAAGACTTAAAATCAGTAGCCAAGCCTTTCATCTGGTTAATAATTCATATTACTCCACTCATAATTCTTCAGTACGCCACAAGAAAAGACCAGGATGAATCCATGCTTGCAAATAGATCATGGAAATTACAGGCTATCGATTACACTGTCATGCTAATGCTGATAGCTTCCAGTACTTCCCCTAAGCAAGAATTTATATATTTTCAATTTTAATATGCGTAAATATAAAATTCTTATCGCGGTATTTTTTATTTTTTCCAGTCTAGAGCTTTTATTTCGACTCTCGCTAGGGGATAATTTCAATGGTCGATTCGACTATGGTTTCAAGCCTATGGTTGGGATTGACGACTCGAAAAAAGGTCAGGTTTTTTTTAAGCGAACAACAGGTCGGAAATTTTGGCCTCAAAACTATGCTAGCAGCTTAGAAAATTCAAAGATAAAAATTTTTGTCATCGGTGATTCAATTGCAAGAGGATCCAGCCTTGATAAATCATATTCAAAATTGCTTGAGAGCAATCTTAACAAAAACTCAAGAAATACATACGAGGTATGGAATTTATCAATTGCTGGATATGGGGCCGAACGAAAAAAATTAGTTCTCGAAGACACATTACGGTTCAAACCTGACTTGATTATCTTTCATGTTGGCATGAGTAATGAATTTGAAGACGAGCGTGACAAACGTTTGCTGAACCAATATAGTGGATTTCACCCTAAATATTGGCCTATGAAAAGCTATTTACTTAGATTCCTGGACGAAATTCAACAGCAAAAGATAAAAACCAAACTTCTACCACCTGAAATTAGAATTCAGACAATGTCAACCGATATTGATGATGAAGCACTAGCCTCGCAAGATTTATCCAATCTAAAGCGTTGGAATGAAACATTTTCGATTCATACATCACAGTCTCTTAATCTCTTTAAAAAGCATGGAGTACCATACGTATTCGTACCGCGTGTCATTTTTGATGAAATTTCTGCCTCAGTTACTGATGATGGCTTATACGAATCTTTATCTAAAATAATAAAAAATGAAGATTTAATTGATTTAAAATCAAATTTATCTTCTCATAGTTTGCCAGATTTATTTAGCAAGGATCGTGTTCACCTTACTGACACTGGACATCAGATAGTTGCAGATATTTTGACTCGTGAAATTGTTGATAAATCCTTACTCGGACCTTTTAAAAAATGAATCAACCTCTTCTAAAACTAAATCTTGGCTGCGGTAATAAAAGAAAAGAAGGGTTTCTTGGCGTTGATTTGTACCCCTGTAGCGCGGTAGATAGAATTGCAGACCTCAACGGCGATCTGCCTTTTCATGACAACTCCGTGATTGAGATCTATATGGACAATGTCATTGAGCACATTCCAGATCTGGTAAAACTTTTCAAGGAGATGCACAGAATTTGCTGCAATGGTGCAAAAATCAGGATTATCACACCACATTTCTCAAGCCTTTCTTCCTGGATAGATCCAACGCACGTACATCATTTATCTTATTTTTCAATGGACCATTTTGAAAAAATATCTGTAGCACACTATACGGGAGGAGGCTTCAAAGTCACCTCTAGAAAATTATCTTTTGGTGGAATTATGGGCAATATTGGAAGATTAATTTTCTGGATAAGTCCAAAAAATTATGAAAAAAATTGGTGCTTTACTTTTCGACCTGGTACGCTTACTTTCGATATATCCGTCATTAAATAAACTACTAAGCGCCAATTATTTCAAACATCATTAAATTTCAAATGTTTATTTATTACTTGACATCATTTTATCAATAAATAAATTATTTAAAAAATTATTCAATCTTGAATTTATACGATGCAGTACAGAAGCGAAATTGATGGCTTGCGGGCAATTGCCATTACATCCGTAATTCTTTTCCACGCTGGTTTTTCATTATTCAGCGGCGGGTACCTAGGCGTTGATATCTTTTTTGTAATTTCAGGCTACCTAATAACTTCAACAATTTTAGAAGAGCTAAGTAGCAATGAATTTTCTCTCATAAAATTTTATGAAAGAAGAGCAAGAAGAATATTGCCTGCATTATTTTTTTTACTAATAATTTGTTTTCCGCTAGCATGGCTGTTGCTACTCCCTAATGAAATGAAGGAATACTCCAAAAGTCAAATAGCTACTGTCGCTTTTTTTTCAAATATTTTCTTTCTCAAGACGAGTGGTTATTTTGATCTCGCATCAGAGACCAAACCACTGCTGCACACTTGGAGTCTTTCTGTAGAAGAGCAGTTTTATTTAATATTTCCACTATTACTAATTGCCACATGGAGATTCAAAAAAATATGCACTCTTCTTTTTATTGCTATATTTTTTTCAAGCCTATTTTTATCGCAATCAAGTGTAACACTCAACCCTAACGAAGCCTTCTTCGCCTTCCATAACAGAGCGTGGGAATTACTCTTAGGCAGTTTCTCTGCCTATTATTTATTGAAATTTAAAACAAAAGAACAATCTTTTTTTCTACAAAATATAGCAACTTTTTTGGGCTTATTTTTAATATTTTCCTCCATTTTTATATTTACCAAAAACTCCCCCTCCCCTGGGATTATTACCTTAATTCCTACATTAGGCACTGTTTTAATTATTATTTTCACCTCAAAAGATACACTGGCTTTCAGCATTCTATCTTCACCCATATTAGTACGTATCGGATTAATAAGCTATAGCGCTTATTTATGGCATCAACCTGTTTTCGCTTACTGCCGCAGAGTCTTCAATCATCAGGGCAGCAATCTGGTTATGGCAGGCTTAGTTTCAGTCTCTTTTCTAATAGCTTACTTTAGTTGGAAATATATTGAACGGCCATTTAGAACGCCGGGAAAAATAAGCCGTCATACAATTTTTAAAATTTCATTTCTGTGTTTTTCTTTTTTCTTATTATTAGGCGTTAGTGGCATCGTCACCAAGGGATATGAAGACTTTTATGTCTCTAACAGAATGTCTGATGTAGAAAAATTGAAATATAAAATTGTTAAAGAACACACAGGTAAGGATATAACCTTGCAGATGATTGACGATGGAGTGTGCAACTATTGGACTAATGATTTATCTGATGAGTCAATTAAACGCTTCAAGTTATGTTCTCAGATTTTTAAAAAAGCAATCATTGTTCTTGGCGACTCTCATGCCATGAATCTTTTCAACATTCTATCTAAAGCTAATTTGAGCAATTTCTTACTTGGCGTTTCAAAACCTGGTTGTAGACCTCATAATGACACTAAAAATTGTCACTACGATAATTTCATGAATTTCTTAAAAGAGAATAATCAAAGTATCGATTATGTGATATTTCATCAAAGTGGATCTTATTTATTGAAAGATACGAATGGAAAAGTAGACTCAAATTTAATATTCGAGGATAAATCCCCATTTTTATTTCACACAAAAAACTATAACGATATAGTTAACTATATCAATCTAATGGCCTCCTTCTCTTCAGTCCATTGGTGGGGGCCTTTTGCACAAGCAAGGGTTAACTTTAACGACTTCAGAACTTTAAAAAATGATCTATTGGTTTCGTCAAATAGCATTAATCAACTAACAAAGCTAGACTTATATTTAAAAGATTTGAATTCTCAACATCCTTTTTTTAGTTACTTCTCGTTGATAGATGCTCTGGATATAGGTGAGAATTTTTTGATAATTGATTCTTGTATTACGTTTAATGACACAGATCACTTCAGTGCTTGTGGTGAAACCATTGTCGCTCAAAAATTATCATCGAATAATTTTTACAGACAACGCTATACAAAGTAGTTCTTCTTTCTAAGAAATTATGTGTTAGCAGCGCCCCCTCACATCAGCACAATATCGTACTGTTCCTGCCCCATCCCCGCCTCTCGATTCAGTGAAATCGGCTTGCCAATGAAGTCGCTCAGTCCGGCCAGATGCTGGCTCTCTTCGTCCAACAAAATCTCGATCACCGATGGCGAGGCCACGACGCGAAATTCCTTGGGGCTGAATTGACGGGCTTCACGCAAGATTTCCCGAAGAATGTCGTAGGCCACGCTGCGCGCAGTTTTCACAATGCCTTTGCCCTGGCACATCTCACACGGTTCGCACAGCATGTGCGCCAGCGACTCACGGGTACGCTTGCGTGTCATCTCCACCAGTCCCAGCGGCGAAAAGCCACTGACCATGGTCTTGACCCGATCGCGAGCGAGTTGTTTGCGGAACTCTTGCAAAACAGCGTCACGGTGCTCTTCGCGCAACATGTCGATGAAGTCGGCAATGATGATGCCGCCCAGGTTGCGCAAGCGGAGTTGGCGCGCAATGGCACCGGCAGCTTCGAGGTTGGTCTTGAAGATGGTGTCATCAAAGTTGCGCGCACCGACATAAGCGCCAGTGTTCACATCGATGGTGGTCAAGGCCTCGGTCTGGTCGACAATCAGGTAGCCCCCTGATTTCAAATCCACCCGGCGGCCCAGCGCGCGGGAAATTTCATCATCCACACCGAACAGGTCAAAGATGGGGCGCTCACCCTTGTAGTGCTGCAGCTTGCCCGCTGCCGCAGGCATGAACTCTTTTCCAAAGACCAGCAATTTTTCAAACTGCTCGCGCGAGTCCAATCGAATGGACTGCGTGACTTCGCTGACCAAGTCACGCAGCACACGCTGCAACAAATTCAGGTCTTGGTGCAACAAGGACATGGGTGGCAAGCGGGTGGCCGCATCGCGAATGCGCGCCCAGGTCTTACGCAGGTAGGCGATGTCTTCGCCGAGCTCGGCGTCGCTGGCGTCTTCGCCATTCGTTCGCAAAATGAAGCCGCCCGCTTGACCCGCTGGAACGCCTTGGTCGACCAGCGACTGCAAGCGCGAGCGCAAGGCCTCGCGTTGTTCCAGGGGAATTTTTTGCGAGACGCCCACATGCTGGTCCTGGGGCAAGAACACCAGCAAGCGGCCCGCAATGCTGATTTGGGTGGACAAGCGTGCGCCCTTGGTGCCAATCGGGTCCTTGATGACTTGCACCATCAAGGCCTGGCCTTCAAACACCTGTTTTTCTATGGGCACGGCTGGCACCGCGGCACGTGCCTCGGGGTCGGCATGCCGTGCATTGACGCTGGACATCAGGTCCGCCACATGCAAGAAGGCGGCGCGCTCCAATCCGATGTCGATGAACGCCGACTGCATGCCCGGCAGCACGCGCGCCACGCGGCCCAAGTAGACATTGCCCACCAAGCCGCGCTCGAGCGTGCGCTCGATGTGCAGCTCCTGAACCGCACTGTTCTCCACCACGGCCACGCGGGTTTCCTGGGGCGACCAATTGATCAGAATGTCTTGTTGCATCGGGAGGTCAAAGTTTGAAGCCGAACGAGCGCAGCAGTTGCCCCGTCTCGAACAAGGGAAGCCCCATGATGCCAGAATAACTACCGCTGATCGACGACATCATCACCGAGGCACGCCCTTGAATGGCATAGGCGCCCGCCTTGCCTTGCGGCTCGCCGCTGGCCACGTAAGCGGCAATCCACGACGAAGACAACGGTGCAAAGCGCACGCGCGACTGGCTCAGCAGTGACACGGTGCGACGCCCCTGCCCCATGGCCACCGCCGTCAGCACACGGTGGTCACGCCCTGACAAGCCTTGCAGCATGGCACGCGCCTCGGTATCTGAAGCAGGTTTGCCCAAAATCTTGCGGCCCAAGGCCACGGTGGTGTCGGCGCACAGAATCGGCGCCACAGGCCAGTGGCGGCGCTTCAGTCGGGCCAACGAGGCCTGCAACTTCAAGGCCGTGACACGTTGAACATAGCGTGCCGGTGCCTCACCCGGCAAAACGGCTTCCAGCGCCTCTGCGTCCTCCTCCTCGTCCGGCAACAGCAACTCATAGTGCACCCCGAGCTGTTCCAGCAATTGGCGTCGGCGCGGGCTTTGTGAGGCCAGGTAAATGAAGTCAGGTTTCATTCGCGGTGGTAAGGGTGGTTGGCCTGGATGGACCAGGCGCGGTACAACTGCTCAATCAACAAGACACGCACCATGGCGTGCGGCAGGGTCAGGTCGGAGAGGCGAATGCGCTCGCGCGCTTGCTGGCGAAATTCGGGGTCCA
>JACCDW010109026.1_pt1 | contig 21384 bp, 16 predicted proteins | sample 7449781 | NCBI WGS metagenome assembly JACCDW01 (sample SAMN15323449, study PRJNA562643) | freshwater metagenome | isolation source: river surface water | place: USA:Blue River Watershed | collected 2017-08-18
AAGGCGCTGACGGTGTTGATGGAGCTACAGGTGCAACTGGTGTTGCAGGTCCGCCCGGCTTAACTGGGCCTGAAGGAGCAACTGGTGTTGCTGGACCAGCTGGTATAGATGGAACAGATGGCGCCACTGGCGCTACAGGTATTGCAGGACCACCTGGTTTAACTGGCCCGCAGGGTGCTACAGGTATTGCAGGACCAGCTGGTATAGATGGAACAGATGGCGCCACTGGCGCTACAGGTATTGCAGGACCACAGGGACAAACAGGTGCTACTGGTTTAACTGGTTTAACAGGACCTAGAGGTTCTGATGGAGAAATTGGAGCAACAGGCGCTACCGGTATTGCAGGACCGGCGGGTCCAATTGGTATAACTGGTGCCACAGGTATTGCAGGCCCGGCTGGTCGAGACGGAGTAACCGGAGCAACAGGTGCCACAGGTATTGCAGGCCCAATTGGCTTAACTGGTGCCACTGGTTTAACTGGTTTAACAGGACCTAGGGGTGCCGACGGAGTAATTGGATCTACTGGTGCTACAGGTATTGCGGGTCCGCAAGGACAGACGGGTGCCACCGGTTTAACTGGTATAGCAGGTCCTAGAGGTGCTGATGGTACAGAAGGTGCAACTGGTGCAACTGGCCCAATTGGAGCTACTGGTTTAGGCGCAACTGGTGCAACTGGTTTAACTGGTCCTAGAGGTATTGACGGAGCCCTTGGTTCTACTGGAGCTACTGGTATAGCTGGCCCACAGGGCCCAGCTGGAGTTCAAGGTGCCACTGGTTTAACTGGCCCTAAAGGTCTAGATGGCACACCAGGTGCTACCGGTGCAGATGGTAGAGACGGTGTAGATGGAACAGACGGCGCCACAGGTGCAACGGGTATTGCTGGTCCTCCAGGACAGTTGGGTGCAACAGGTGCAACAGGTATTGCTGGTCCTCGTGGCGTGGACGGTACAGATGGCGCTACAGGCGCAACAGGCATTGCTGGTCCAGCTGGACAGACTGGAGAAACTGGAGCCACTGGTTTAACTGGACCAAAAGGTCTAGACGGAACAGATGGCGCCACAGGTTCAACCGGTGTAGCCGGACCGCCCGGACAAACTGGAGCAACTGGAGCAGCAGGTCCAGCTGGTATTAAAGGAGCCGACGGAGTAGATGGTGCTACAGGCGCTACAGGTGTAGCAGGCCCTCCTGGATTAACTGGAGGTCAAGGCGCTACTGGTTTAACTGGAGCCACTGGTTTAACTGGTCCTGCAGGAGATATTGGTCCAATTGGTCCTCAAGGTGTAACTGGTGCAACAGGTCCAATTGGTGCTACGGGTGTTAAAGGTGATACAGGAGATCCAGGTGGTGCAACTGGTGCTACAGGTGCCTTAGGTTATACTGGTAGTGCCGGCGATCTAGGTTATACCGGTAGTGCTGGAGCTGGTTATACCGGTAGTGCTGGATCTTCTGGGGATTTAGGCTACACTGGTAGTATTGGTTATTCTGGCAGCGCAGGACCGCAGGGCATAACTGGTTTTGTAGGAAGTCAAGGTGCCCAGGGAGATTTAGGTTATACTGGTAGTACAGGTGCTGGCTATACTGGTAGTCAGGGCGTACAGGGTATTCAAGGAGAAACAGGCGCAACAGGCCCAATTGGCTATGCTGGTAGTGCTGGAATACAAGGATCCGTTGGAGCTACAGGTTCGTTAGGCTACACAGGTAGCCAAGGTGATATTGGTTATTCTGGTAGTCAAGGTATTCAAGGTGCAACTGGTGTCACTGGCTTTGCAGGAAGCGTTGGTGCACAAGGCGAAATTGGAGCCACTGGTGCTCTAGGTTACACTGGTTCTATAGGCTATTCTGGTAGTATTGGTTATAGTGGTAGCCTTGGTACAACAGGCTATGTAGGTTCTAAAGGCGATTTAGGCTACTCGGGTAGTATCGGTTATACCGGTAGTCAAGGCACAGGTTACACTGGATCTCGCGGTGATTTAGGTTATTCTGGTAGTAAAGGTGATACTGGACTTGGTTTTACAATTGCTCGTGTCTACTCGTCAGTTGGAGAATTATTAGACGATATTCCGCCAGTTGGTGTTTTACCTGGCCAGTTTGTTATCGTTGATACAGGTAATGTCAATGATCCTGACAATTCCAAACTATATCTTTGGAATGGACAAACTTATGTTTATAACTCAGATTTATCTGGCGCTCAGGGCATACAAGGCCCTCAAGGACCATTAGGACCACAGGGTGCCACTGGTGCTGTTGGATTTACTGGCAGTCGCGGACCCCAAGGCGCAACAGGAGTAGGTTTCACTGGTAGTGTCGGCATCGGACAAACTGGTTATACTGGTAGTCAAGGTATACAAGGCGAACAAGGTGCAACAGGTCCAGTGGGATTTGTTGGTAGCAGAGGTTCTGGTTCCACTGGTGCAACTGGACTTGAGGGTTATACAGGTAGTATTGGTTATACAGGTAGCCAAGGTATTACTGGTTTTGTTGGCAGTAGAGGTCTAACCGGTCTACAGGGTGCTAGCGGTTCGCTGGGTTATACTGGTAGCATTGGACCTGCAGGAGCTACAGGTCCCATAGGACCTTCTGGCAATCTTGGTTATACAGGTAGTAACGGTGCAACAGGACCTGTGGGTTTCACAGGTAGTAAAGGTATACCAGGAGATCCGGGCGGAGCAACTGGTGCAACTGGTGTAGCAGGACCCAAAGGAGATCCAGGAGATCCGGGCGGCCCACCAGGACCAGGCGGAGCAACGGGCGCAACCGGTATGTTGGGACCCCGTGGTGCAACGGGCGCAACCGGTGCCCCAGGTCCACAAGGTGCAACTGGTATAGTACAAGAAGTAATTTATCAAACACTGACAATTGCTAATAATACTTCGTCTACAAGTACAACCACTGGTGCTCTGGTCGTTCAAGGCGGTGTTGGAATAACAGGTAATTTAAGTGTCGGTGGTATATTATCTGTCAATGGTAATCTTGTGCTACAAGGTAATACACTGTTTGTATCTACGACACAAAGTAGTCAATTTGGTAACCTTACCGCTGATGTAATTAATGCCGGAAATATATATGCTGGCGGATATTACGATCAAAACGGCAATCCAATTTCTTCTTTAAGAACAGACATACTTAAGGCAAACGGAAATATTGCCAATATAATTAGCGGAGTTTCGACTCTAAGATTTGACGAAGATACAGGATTTAGTGTAACCAATTTGGGCGGCGGCATAGCTCGTGTGGCTATGAGCGCCAAGTACAGTTCATTTAATCAATGGAATGTACCAGGACAACAGTCGTTAATAGCAAATGGACCCGAAACCATTGAAATTCGCGGCGGCACTGGAATTGAGATTTATACTGATCCTACAGCACAGACTAAAACTTTAACTATTTCAGCAAGTGCATTTGGTTATAATTTAGATGGTGGACAGCACGATTCAGTTTATGGTGGAACCGCAGCTTTTGATGCAGGCGGGGTTGTTTAAAACGAATAAATAGACTTAGTAACGAATAAATATGGCGATCCAGATACAGTTAAGACGAGGAACTTCGACAGAATGGACAAGTTCCAACCCGATTTTAGCCCAGGGCGAACTAGCACTGGAAATTAATACTGGGCGGTTTAAAACTGGTAACGGTGTAGATCGCTGGAATAGTTTATCGTATAACGGGTTTATTGATCAGGGTAACGATCCTAGCAACTGGGATACTAACTCTAAATTGGGAATTTATTTTGTAAATAGGGCTAACTGGGGCGGAACCACAGGAACACCCACAGAATCTTATTCAACAGGAATGTTGCTTGTTTATAACACCAGCGGTATGGTAATACAAAAATATCAACCGGCAGATAGCGGCAACGGTCCTGCATCAGAATTTTCTCGTTCTCGTTTAACATCCGGATCGTGGACTTCGTGGATAATGTCTAGTTTGGGCGAGGGTAGCTCTCTTGACGGTGGTACATTTTGAATTTTGTATAAATATAAAAAAGGATTTTTGACATGGCCAATAAAATTATTATTAAACGCACCAATGTTCAAGGACGAGTTCCTACAACAACCGATCTTGATTTGGGCGAACTAGCAATTAATACCTATGATGGTAGATTTTTTGCTAAAAAGAATGACGGTTCAGCTAGTATCATTGACTTAAAACAGAATGATCCTGTACGCATTCTTGGTGATGCTAGCAGCACCTACGCTTGGGATCAAAATACCTACACTAGTAATGTTACAATGACCCTTAATACGGTCAATCAGAATGTGGGTACTTACGGTGATAACACAAATAATATTTTAACTGTTCCTGTTATTACTGTTAACAGCAAAGGTCTGGTAACAGCAGTTAGTACAACTACATTTAGTGCTGCATCCAACTTGGGTACAATGGCTGTACAAAATGCCAATGCTGTAGCTATTACTGGCGGTAGTATTGACAATGTTAGTATTGGTCTTGGCGTCAGATCCTATGGTGGATTTACCGAAGTTAATACAGACTACAGTGCCAATATTGGCGGAAATCTTTCAGTAGTTGGCAATGCAACAGTTTCTCAGAACTTAACAGTTACTGGTAAGCTATTCAGTAACGACATTACAGCAGCCGCTGTTACAGTCGACGGTGATACAATTATTACTGGTAACCTGACAGTACAGGGTGTAACTACAACAGTTAATTCTACTACAGTTGCAGTCGGTGATTTAAATCTTGAGTTAGCCAAAGACGCTACAACAGCAGCACAGGCCAATGGCGCAGGACTTACTGTCAGAGGCCCAACAACACCTGCAACCATTACCTATAATGGAACCAATGATAGCTGGAATCTAAACAAGAAATTAAATGGCACTAACGCTGAATTTTCGGGTGCTGTGGAGGCTGGATCATTAAGTGCTACAACATTAGCTGGAGAAATTAACCCAACTAGCAATGGCGCAAACGCCGGTGGTATTGTATTTCCAGCTAACCCAGGAGGCGGCGGCAACGATTTAGCTACAATTCGTTATTATGTTGATAACGGAGCCGAAGGCACAGTACTTGAAGTTAAAGTAACCAATGATTCGGGCGGCTCCGGCGGTATCGATTACATTCGTTTAAATGCCACTGGTGGAACCAAAGTTGACAATACTCTGACTGTTGACGGTTTAAAAGATACTTCTCTTACAAATGGTCGTATTACATTTGTTGGAGCCGGTGGCGCAATAACCGACGACGGCGATCTAACTTACAATAGTACAACTAATACAATTACAGTTCCTAATTTAGAAATTGGAACAAATGCACACATTGTCAACACTTTAACTGTTGACGGTCAGGCTGTGATTGGTAATTTGACAATTTCTGGCACTACTAACCTAAGCAATCTTGCTACTTCAAATGCTCAGACTACAGAAGTTGTATATGCTGGTACAAACGGCGTATTAAAAGGTGAAGCAGCGTTTAGCTACAATGAAACAACCAATACTTTAAGTGTTGATAAAATTTCTGGCCTAACAGTTGCACTTGCTGGAACAGCAGCCTACACTCTAGGTTCTTATGCAACTGGCGCACTACATGTAGCAGGCGATGTAAGTTTTGCAGCCAATGCTCAAATCCAAACCAATTTAACAGTTGGTGGAACCATTTATAAATCTGGTTACGAGGTCTTAAATACGGCAGATACAATTGACGGGGGAAGTTATTAAAGACTAAATAACTATATTGAAGTTTTTTTATCGCGCACAGGTAACTAGGAGACTTCAACGAGTCTCCTAGTTTTATTTGTACGGAGCTATCTAGCTTTTAGGAACGACCATCACTATGGCAAACGTAATTAGATTAAAAAGATCTAGCGTTCCGGGAAAAATCCCTGACGCAAATGATTTAATTGTTGGCGAAATTGCAATTAATACCGCCGACGGCGTGCTCTATACCAAGCACAGTGACAACACAATTAAATCAATTGGTAACACACAAGCATTTATCAGTAATGTAAGTCTGGATACAGTTACACTTACTGGAAATTTTACCTATCAGCAGGTAGATATACGAAATACCACGATTAGTGCTAATGTCCTGACAGGAGCATTAACAGTCGCAGGTGGTGTTGGTGTTGCAGGAAACATCAATGCTGGTAATATACATACACCTGGAACTATTACAGCCAGTTCTGTTTACACTGGATCTTTATTTTTTAGCAACGGATCGCCTTATGTTGCACCAATTGTTGGTAGTGCCAATGTAATACATGTTGCAAAAAATGGTAACGATGCTGACGATGGGTCAATTAATCGGCCATTCTTAACTATTAAAGCAGCACTAACAGCCGCAACCAGCGGACAAACAGTTTTAGTGGCACCGGGCACCTATACTGAAAATAATCCGATTACTATCCCAGCAGGTGTCAGTTTAAAAGGTGACGATTTACGCACAGTATTTGTTGTTCCTCAAAACCCTAACAGCGATTTATTTTATGTTAAAAACGGCAGCTATGTCTGGGGTCTGACCGTTAAAGATTATTTGGCCAATGGTTTTGCTTTTGATCCGTCTACGCCAAACCAAAATGTATTTGTAAGCCCTTATATTCAAAATGTAACCTCGACTACTACAACTGGAACTTGTGTTAAAATTGATGGTAGTCTTAACAGCTCGATTAGTACTAAGGCCATGATTTTAGGCTTCTTAACTATTATCAATCGTGGCGGTAAAGGCGTGCACTTAATTAACAAAGCCTACAGTCAAGCGGTTAATGTCTACACAATTGCCGCAGATATTGGTATATTAGCCGAAACTGGATCTTTTATTACACTAAATGGCAGTGACAACGGTATTGGTAACTACGGTTTAAAAGCAATTGGCACTGGTCCAGAAGAGCTAACAGGTAACACCTATGTAGAAACTAACATTGGTGTATTTCAAATACGCGGACTTGCTGCACAACCGAAAGTTAATCAGACAATGAAAATTGATGGTGACAATACATTTTACAGTATTGACAACATCGAAATGGTTGATGCACTTACATGGCAGGTAACCATACAAGAGGTATATACCGATACCTTGGCAGCAAATACTACTGTAAGATTCTATCAGCGTAGTGCTATTATTGCATCGGCGCATACTTTTGAGTATGTTGGTGCAGGCACAAATCCTGCAACAGCACTACCGCAGTATGGTGGGATACCAATAGAAGCCAATGAAGTAATAGAACAAAATGGCGGTAGAGTAACATTTACCAGTACAGATCACAAAGGTAATTTTAAAATTGGTGCAAACTTAGTTATTAACCAGGCTACCGGTATTATTAACGGTGACAGTTTTAACAGAAGTATGTTTGCACTGATGACACCATACATCCTAGCGTTAGAAGGTTAATAAAATGGCTATTGCAATTAATATATTCAAAACAGTTACAGCAAATGTTACCACTAGTGGTAATGTAGTTTATTCGGCGCCTTCGGGTTATAGTTCTGTAGTATTGTTAGCACAGGTCAGCAATACTGGCAATAGTACTGTTACAGTTAGTGCCAATCATGTTAGGTCTGGCAACTACACAAATATTTTAACCAACGGCGAATTACCGCCCAACGATTCAATGAATCTATTACTTGGTAAATTGATTTTACAAACTGGCGACGGATTTAGTATCAGCGCCAGTGATAACAATGCAGCAGAATTACTACTAAGTGTATTAGAAACAGCTAACCCATAATATGAAAGACACACGACGATTACAGAGCGGACGGGTTAGTGTAAGGCAACCCGATCAAGTCACCGCCGACAGATATCAGTTCTTGGATTTGGCCAGTGCCGAACCAAATCTAGGAACGGCTGGTAATGGTTCGGTATTAACAACTACAGTTAGCGGTCAAAGATTATGGACTGCTAATATTTCAATCGATAATGCTACACTCAGTGGCAATTTAACAGCCAACGCAATTTATACTGAGAATTTATTCTTTTCAAATGGTCAACCGTTTGTATCAGGGTTTGTTGGTTCCGGTGGTGGCGGTGGTGGCAATGGCGCTACGAACATTTATAACGGCCGTGTTATGGCCACTAATACATCGACGCTGATTGATAGTATTAATTCTGCAGGGATAACTTCGGTTCGTTGGGTATTAAGTGCATCCGATACTATAAATGATGCCTATAGAACCAGTACTATCGACAGCAGCAACGATGGCTTTAATATTTACTATAACGAATTTGGTGTAGTTTTAAGTAATCCAAACATTGAAGTCGCCAGTTATTTTGTTGAAATTGACAATGGCATTATCAAACTCTATGCTACTGGATCGTCAGTCAATGTTCCGGTTACCTTTCAGAGAACTACACTAGGATCTAGTACCACAGTAGGAAATGTTGATGGTGCAGGAGTAATTCAAAGTACAGTTGGTTCCGGAACAGCTACTGTAATTAATGTAGATAATTTCTTAGGTACTGGCATTGATACTGCATATACTCTTTCAGTAACTCCTAGTACAAAAAACCAAACTTTAATTGCTGTTGGTGGTATCGTACAACCAAAGACAACCTATAGTTTATCTGGCGATGTAATTAATTTTAGCTCTCCACCACCTAGTGGTGCACCTGTTGAAATACAGACTTTTGTCACAACAACAGTTACAGGTTACACAGGATCTGGCGGAACTGGCTATACTGGTAGTGCAGGCGCTGGCTATACAGGTAGTTCTGGATCTCTTGGTTATACTGGCAGTATTGGTGTTGGTTATACCGGTAGCGTTGGAGCTGGCTACACTGGCTCAAGGGGTGATACCGGCTTTGTAGGTAGTATGGGTCTTTATGGATCCTCTTACGCTATTTTAGATGTAGCACTCGAATCGGCAGTTCAGGTTATACAAGGATCAAAATCAACTCCAGCAGCCGAAGGCTTTACGACTTCGGCAGATGTTGCTACCAATACTCCAATTATAGTCTACAACCAAGGTAGCGGAACAAGAATCAGTACTACATTTTACAGAATTTATCTTTACGGTGTTAGTAATTGTGTGTTCTATGTTTATCAGAGTGGCTCACAACCCCCTGAAGAAGATCTACTGGTAGAATACAGTAAAGATGGTATCACATGGAGTACCATGCATACCGTTCCATACACAGGCATAGCCAATGATACCTGGGTAAAGAGAGAATTTGCTGTACCCGAAGATGCTAAATTTCCTGGTGGAGTATTAATAAGAGTTGTTCAAAACTCGGCCGACGGTCCGGCAGTTGACATATGGGCATTTACATCAATATTGGCAAATTTTGTCGGTCCAAGAGGTTACACAGGATCGGGTGGAATTGGTTATGTAGGTAGTCAAGGTACTGCTGGTTATACTGGGTCGGCGGCCACTGGTGTAGTGGGTTATTCAGGCAGTGCAGGAGGCGCCGCAATTAACGGTAATTTAAATGTTGGCGGCGATATTTTTGTTACCGGAAATATACTTCCAACTTCAAACAATACTGTAAATTTAGGATCGCCAACTAACAGATTTAACAAATTATATATTGCTGCACAGACCATTGACCTAGGTGGCCAAACTGTAATTACCAGCGATGTTGCAGGGCAACTACAGTTTATAACTACAGTAGGAAATGTATCCTTAACTGCTAACTCAATTAACTTCTTACAAACAGTGGCTAATAGTACAACAGCCTCTGGTGATATCACTACAATTGGAAATATTGTTGCAAGTCAGAATTTAACGGTTGCTGGCAACTTAACAGTTCAAGGTAACACTATTGTTGTCAACAGTGAAAACTTTGCTGTTTTAGACAGTACCATTGCAATACATACACCAGCTGATCTGTCGCCGCTGACTAGTAATGACGGCCGCGATATAGGTATAACACTACATTACTATGATACTGGTGACAAGCAGGCATTTTTTGGAAGAAAAAATTCTAATAATAGACTAGTCTATTATCAAGATGCCACAGAAGTAACAGGAAATACATTTACTGGTACACCTGGTTCTCTTGAAGTTGGGTCAGTTTATGCCGATAGTTATTTTTACGCCAACGGAACACCATATTTTAACACAGGCTATACTGGCAGCATAGGTCCAATTGGCTATACTGGTTCAGCAGGTGTTGGCGGAGGTGGCGGCGGCGCCGCAATGGGATTATTCACTAGGGCCGATATTGATGGAACGCTAACAGTTTTTAACGGAACCAGAAAGTTTTATTCCTATGGAAATGTAACAGTTAGTAAAATTCAATGGTATGTACAAACTGCTCCTGTTGGGTCTGCAGCCAATGTAAGAATCAATGTAAACGGATCGCCAGTGGCTAACTTATCATTGAGTTCAGGGTCTGTTTATACAATACAAAGCAACCTAGCAATTGCAATAAACGAAGGCGACTATATTACAACTGATATTACTTCAATTGGCAGTACCTTCCCAGGAGCCGACGGAACAATTCAACTTATTACAGGGTAAAAAATGGATTATTTTTCAAACGAATTTTATGTCTATCGGGTCGACAGTTCGTCAACTACCGACATGGAACTACTAAGTCTAGTAGGAACTAGCATTCAGACACTTAGGGTCGACGATAGTTTGTATTTTGGAGTAGCTGAACCCGTCTCTGTAGCTGGTGTTACCTTGATCCGAGAACCAATCGCGTCTGGTGGAGGAGCAGAATAATGGCATACGCAGAATTAGTTTTTTCGTCTACGCCTGCCGCAGGCCAAGTTATGAAAAGCATTATTAAGGTTCTCACCGGCGAAACAAATTTAGCAAACCTCGACGGAGTGGTAACAGCTGGTCGTAGTGATACTGCAGGCTTTTACAAAAGCGAAATTAAAAACGCCAACAACGAAACCTGGACTTTAGAATATCCTACCAGCTTGCCTGCTGATACAGCTATTAACACATTTACTGTCAGTAAAACCTGTATTGATAACACTAAGAAAAAATTTGTAAGATTTATCGTATCTAGTTCTGTTGGTTTGTTTACAGAGCCAATTAACACAGGGGTATCAAATCATTCACTAACTACCAGTTATTGTATACAGGTACAAGGACTTAGTGCAATCAATACAAGCACAGGTGCAACTACAAACTTGACATATCGCAACAACAACGGAGCATTTGCTACGATCAAAAAGGCAACCAGTACTACTGAAAATTATGTGGTTTGGTTAAGCTGGAGCAACCGACATTTATTTGTTATGAGTAATGTAGGCGGTCGTACTTGTTTTCATTCTAGTATGGAGTTTGATGAAAATAATGTCACGCAATTCTCTAACGCTGCTCCGGTACTGCATATCACCGGCGGCGGAGCAACAACTACCCTAACAAATCAAACTACAGCAACTACAACATCGGTTAATGTAGTGAGTATATTGAATATGTACAACCCAGCAGACGGAACAACCCCCGGTGTTAGGTGCTTAACTAACACAACTAATTCTGCCAGTTTCAATTCAAATTTTGTATTTGGTTTAGCATCGGGCACAGACATAGAAGACATATTATTAAGAAGATTCTATGATCCGACTACAACAAAAAATAAATGGCAACCATCACCAATTTTTATCGATGATACTGCTAACGGAAATGGAATAATTGATTTATCTAAATACTCGAACATGTATCTCTTTTTGAATGGCAGTTTTGAAGGAAGTATCTGGAGAGATTCCAATGGTGTAGATTATAAGTCTTTACATATCTACAACTCGGGTCTAACAGATTTTAGTGTAATACTGGTTAAATATGGTTAATTGATATGGCTATATTAGGAACTGGTGGTATCATTGGATTTTCGGCTAATGCTGAAATTGTTGAAAAATATTCTCAGTCGTTCGGAAATACCATAACGACCGGCAATGCATTATATTCTAACATAAATGTTTATACTACTGTGACTAATAACGCTATAACTATGTCCAATGTCGTCAGTGTCGAAAGTGCTGTGGTTACAACTTTTGGAACAGTATCTAATCTTATACCAATGACGGCAAATGTTCAAAATTATAACGAAGCAGTGATTAAAAATAGTCAACAGGTATCTAAGGAACAGACCATTAACAGAGTTAATTATAGACCCAATTTTAATTATTAAGGTGCAATTCAATGGCTTATGCAAAGTTAACATTTTCCTCAACTGCTACAGTACAGCAAAAACTTAAAGATATAGCCAAGGTCTGTACTGGGGCAGCAACAACTGTGGCTGATTTTGAATTTGCCGTTCAAGGAGCAAGCGAAATTGTAACCACAGAGCCTGCAGGATGGACCATGGCTGACGCGGCCAGTGCATTAGAAACTTCAGGAACCTCTACAATAAATGAATATAGGCTACAGAGCCCTTGCGTTAATAACAGTAAAATTAAATACTGTGCTCTAACAGTATACGCATCAAATAGTGCAACTCCTGGTGCAGGTGCAACAATTCAAAATACAAGACCTGCTGCGGCTGCAACTACAGGACATCTTTGGGCACCAATTGGCACAGGAGTAAGTGCCAATGCTTTGCAAAACCCAGGATTTGTGGCTGCACAATTTTATAACACCCAAGGTACTGCTCGAATAATGACGGTATCAAATCGAATTCCTCTAGGAACTGCAACAGAAATTTTTATTAGTGTGACAAATAGAAAATTAATTTTGTTTACATTTACCAGTGCAGTGTCTTATATTATAATGAATCTTGAATTTCCAGAAACCTTACACACTAACTCTAATAATAATTTACCTTTAATTAATATCACAGCCGACAGTTTCACAGATACTAATTCTGTTGGAACAATAACCAATGGAAATACAGCCGTAATTACAGCTAATGCAAATGCAGAACTAGTCAAATCTGCTTATCTCGCCAATTGGTTCTCAGCAATTACAAGAACCAGATCAAACACATTGGCCGACGACGGATTGCAGTTGCACTGGTTACCAACTGTTCCTGCAGCAACAATATCGTCTGCAGGAGTACCATTGTTTCCATTGTTACCGATAATAGATGTAAGAACTACCATCGGCGAAGGAGTTCACGATTACTCGGCATTAACCGAAACTTATCAATCATTTAAAACTTCGGCGTATAATATGTACGGCGATGAGTTTGCATATTTAAGTAATACCTATGTATTTTTTACAATTGGTGCCAACCGAATAATTGCAGTTAAAAAGGCATAAGACATGGCATTTGCAAAATTAGTTTTTAACAGTACTCACACAGTTGGCCAAAAACTCAAAGATATGGCTAAGGTTTGCAGTGGCGCAGCCACTTCGGTAGCCGATCTTGAATTCGCTGATCAGGTGCAATCGTATATTGTAACCACAGAACCGGCAGGCTGGACTTTAGCTGATGCTAACTCTGCACTAGAGGCCACTGGTACTGCTACAAGAAATTCTTATAGACTCAGTGCACCTACCGTAGCAGGTAACAAAACAAAATACTGCGAATTAAGTGTTTGGGATTCTCCCTATGTGGACTGGAATAATAACAATACTAGAACTAGCAGTAGATTTACAGCCACAAGTGTAGGTGGCCAGTTTTATGCACCAATTGGCACTGGTACTGCTGGTACTGATCTGGTCAATCCAGTTTGGAGGAATCAGTTTCAGCAAGATATTTTGGGAACAACCGCCTATACAAGAATAGGTATGAATTTTGGTAGTACCGCGCTGACCATATTCATTAGTGTAACTGCTCGTAAATTGTGTGTTCACGGTCCATCTAATGTTGTGGCTAATCCCGGTCCCTGTGTGGTATTGAACTTAGAGTTCCCTGAAACTGCTGCAACCACAAGATACAATAATCTTCCGTTTTTAAATATTAATGTTTCTAATACTGGTGCTAATAATGTAGGCGAAATACAAATAAACAGAATTGGTGGCAGTGGCGGGTCAAACAGCGAAGGGTGGAAAACTGCTTGGTTTACTGATTGGTATGATGAAACTACTGACACCCGGGCATCAAGAAATATGGAACTAACTTCAACGACTAATAATCTTTGGATAGGTACTCCTCCGTCGTTGACTGTTAACAACAGCGGGGCTTCATTATATCCATTGGTTCCATTTTACGATCTTCGTAAAAACGGAACAGCTCATAATTACAGTAGTTTAACTGATGTTTACTACACCTATAGGACTTCTAGTTATGCAACTCAAGAAGATGAAATAACAGTAGGATCGGATACCTATGTAATTTTACAAATTGGAACAACTCCGACAGCAAATTATCGTGCACTGGCATTTAAGAAAGCATAATCATGTACGCAAAATTAGCAGTTAAAATAGGAACTACGCCAACAGTTGGTGCAATCTTGCAAGAGGTCGTGCAGGTCTGCACCGGTACCATCTCTGATACTGCTAATTTAACAGTATTTGATACAGCCGGTAGCGAAATAATTTCAACTACGGCTACAAATTGGCAGTTGTTTTATCCAGCAGCATTTACAGCCAACACCAATGTTTATATTCTTAGAAGTCAGTGCGTGACTACCAGCAAATACAAGTACGCTAGATTTGTGGCCAAAGGCACCGCAACTAACGAACCATTTACGGAACCACTGGGCGGAAACGCCAATGTCTACTCTAAGACTACCTATACCAATACTTTTATTGAAATGGACAGTTGTGCTACAGCCAACGCATCAACTGGTGCAGTTACCAATGCCACCTACTATCATCAGAGCAACGAAGGCTACACTCCCGGGTCAAGAACTTTATATCTTAGTGCCAGTGCTAGACATCTTTTAATGTATAGTCAATACGATGCATCAACTAATATTATCTGTACTTTTGGTGTTTTTGAATATCCAGAAACTAATATTACCAGCAGCAAAACATTGGTACCAGTTATTGCCTATAGAGGACGCGGTGGCGCCCTAACAGTGACAACTACCAGCAGAGAAACTGCCGCAGCGCCCGGTTACAGCGTAATACAAGTACCCAATGGCTACACTGCCAACACAGCGGCCTATAGTTTATTGGGTCTAGATGCTACTACAGCATTTAACACATTTGAATTTGCACAGACCTATACTGGATCAAATATGAATGGCGATCGTGCATTTACAAAAACTTTAGTAAGACAACAAATTCCTCGAGACTTGGTTTTCTATGATATAGCAAGAAGTCATAATTTTATCAATGCTTCAACACTGTCAAATGTATTTTATTTGCCCAGCGTAACAACTAGTACCGTTGACAGTACTTATACTGCTGGTAATGTAACCTACGCGGCATTTCCAACAGTTGGCAGCACAATCTTAGCACCGAGGGCATAATGGCGGCATTTGCTAGTAATTCTATTACCAATGTTTACAGTTTAAATACTGTGAATTTTCTTGCTAATGCACAAGAAGTAGGATCTACAGTGACTAATATTTTTAACAGCAGCAGTACACAGGTAATTTTTACTGTACAGGATATGCAGATTTGGTATCAGGAAACACCCGAGCCAATAAATCAACGAACAATTTGGGGTTAATATGTACGCAAGAATTAGACAAAAATTAGCAATAACTAATGGTTCACAGACAGTCACTACAACAAGTCTTGGAAATAATGCATTAAGTTTACTAATCAAAGACATTGGTAGGCTAATCACTGGACTGGTGACCAGCGTTAACAATTTGAATTCAGAAATTTGGGATATACCCAATAGTGAAGTGATTAGTTCTATAGGTGCTGGTTGGAGTGAGTATCAAACAAATTTTCTTACTACATCTACCAATTTAACAATTACAACAACATTAAACGATACAAATATAATCTACCTCAGGGCACCTGCGGCAATGACTTCGTCGACAGGCGGCACCGTATACAAATACAGTGGACTTGGAATACACAATAACAGTTTAACATATGCTATAATTTGGAATACCTGCATACCCTGGGGCATCACGGATCACACTGGAAATACAACTGCAAACTACTTCTTAAAGGAATCTAGTACCAATCCTACATCAACAGCCAACGGCCGTAACAGCTTTCAAACTAATATTTTAACCGAATATGTAATTTACGCAACACCAAGATGCTTATTTGTTTCGTCTAGACTCATTGGCAGTAGTGCAACACAGGCACAAAAAGTTTATATGCAATTAGAGTATCCAGAGACAGCTTTGAGCAAAATATATAATTTACCCAATCAAGTTTTTTGGGAAGTTAGCAATGGAGCCGGCTCAACAACAACAGGAACGGGTGCATCATTTAATACCGGTGCTTATAATACTGTGGGTGGAGCAGTTCCTAGGGTTGAGGGCGATCTATTTAATGCCAGTGCCGGCAATCAAAACATTGGAATAGTCTACACACCTTATGCAAATGCACCCACTGGTGGTCTAAATAGTATTTGGTCAACAGCCGCAGGTACAGCAGATACCAGTACACTAAAACCAGCAACCTATGGTTCTATGTCAAATACTGTAAACAGTTCTGGCACACTGATTACAGTTCCAGCAATGCCCTTAATACACTATCCAAGTTGGGATAGTGTTTATGATCTGAGTACATTAACTGGTGTTTATGCTACTAGAAGCGGGCTAGGAGCAACAGGTGATACCTTGACAGTAAACGGTCAAAATTATGCTTATGTAAATGCCACTAACATGGGTTATCTGATTCCAAGACAATAAACATATATTCTCTTTGGCTAAATATACTAACGCCTAAGGGAGATATGGAACTGTGGCAAACAAGAACTTTGTAGTTAAGAACGGCCTTACGGTCGGCAATTTAGATATAGCAGCAGAATCTGGTGATTTAACCACCAGTGGCAATGTCACAGTTAATACTATATTTGCAGAAACACTGGTAAAAACTGGTGGTGGAACATTTACAGGCTTTTCGGGTTCAGCAGGTTCGGCAGGCTACACAGGCAGCGCTGGCAGTCCAGGAGGTTACACAGGTAGTCAGGGTGACACGGGTTTTGTCGGTAGCACAGGTAATTTAGGCTATACCGGTAGTCAAGGTTCTGGTTTTGTCGGTAGTCAGGGTGTCACCGGTTTTGCGGGCAGTGCAGGTAATTTAGGCTATACCGGCAGCGAAGGCTCTCTAGGCCCTCAAGGCTACACTGGTAGTCATGGAACTCAAGGTGCTACCGGACCAGCTGGAACACCGGGTATACAGGGCACACAAGGTGCCACTGGTAACACCGGACCACAGGGATCAACAGGCCCAGCTGGTGCTACAGGAGCACCGGGTTTAGGTATTAACATAAAAGGATCGGTAGCTACTACAAACGATCTACCTGCGTCAAATAATACAGTCAACGATTCGTACATTGTACAGGCCGATGGTCACATCTGGGTCTGGAATGGTTCTGCTTGGTTTGACGCCGGATTAATTCTAGGACCCACAGGACCCACAGGTGCCACTGGATTTATGGGTGCCACTGGAGCATCTGGTCCATTGGGCTACACTGGTAGTGGCGGACTTACTGGTGCAACTGGTCCAATTGGCTCCACTGGTTTTACTGGTTTTGTGGGCAGTCGAGGCCTACAGGGCTATGTTGGCAGTTTAGGATTTACAGGCAGTCAGGGTACAGGATTTACTGGTAGCCGTGGTACACTTGGCTACACGGGTAGTGTTGGTGCCGGATACACAGGCAGTCGTGGAGATACAGGTTTTATTGGTAGTCAGGGCGTAGCAGGTAACACAGGTAATACTGGGGATACCGGCTACACTGGTAGCCAAGGTGATTTAGGATATACCGGTAGTGTCGGAGCCGAAGGCCCAGCTGGACAGCTTGGTTATACAGGTAGTGTTGGCGCTGGTTTTACCGGTAGTCAAGGTGCCGAAGGCTCAATAGGCCCAATTGGTCCACAAGGATTGCAGGGTGTCGCTGGTTTTACCGGTAGCATTGGAGCCAGTGGTTCTTTAGGCTATACAGGTAGTATAGGACCAGTTGGCTATACAGGTAGTGCTTCTGATGGAGGCGGCTCTATAGATCCTACACTGGCTATTATTAATTCTAACACTTCACCGTCGACTAGTACTACAACAGGTGCTCTACAATTAGCTGGCGGAGCAGGCATAGCTGGCAATGTCTATGTTGGAGAATCGCTGTATGTTACAGGTAACATACTACCAACATCAAATAATCTAGTTAATTTAGGTAGCCCAACAAATAGATTTAACACATTATATGTTGCGGCTAACACCATTGATATCGCCGGTGCTACTATTAGTCTGGATCAAACAGGGCAGCTAAACTTTAGAAGTAATGTTGGTAATCTTGTAGTTACCGCTAATACCATTGGATTCATGAGTAATGTGGCTTCTTCAGGACTTGCCCCTACACCACCAAATACTATTACAATGTACCAAGCCGGGCCGCTAAAGATCATCAACGGAACTATGCGTTGGTATGCACCTTACAACTGTGTAGTAACCAGTGTTTATCCTCGAGTAGTCAGTAGTGCTGATGCAACTGTTATTATTCGTATAAAGAAAAATGGAGATACGCTGTTTACAATGACCATTGGGGCTAATCAATTTGACGCATCCCCAAATATTTCCGGCATTAATATGTTGTCTGGGGATTATTTTACAGTTGATGTGGTGCAAATTGGATCTAGTGCTAAACCTGGTGCTGAACTATATGTTCAATTTAAGTACCAATTTGCAGGATAATAAATATAAAAAGTTGAGGAATTAAATGGCTATTATTAAAGTAAACGGAACTAATATGCAGACCGCAGCGGTCTACGAGGATCCTAGACCATCTGGCAATAGATTTTATTTTTGGCAAGATGCACACAAAGAAACAAATCTGGAATATGTACTTACTGGAACGCTGATACACAGTACAGCCGGTACAACAATTCAAGGTTATGGTTTTCCTAGTTTTGCTCCAGATACAGCAAACTGGCGCCATACCGGAATTCTCATGCTAGGCGGCGAAGTAGTTCACTGTAGCCATCAGATCACTACAAACAACGATCGCAGAAATAATCTGGATTTTACCATGTTACTAAGTATGGATCCAGCTAATCCTTGCCGTAATCACAGACATGTCACTGACGCCGTCGGAAATAATGCAATCTTTACACAATTTAACCACATGCAGATTCCTAATGCTGTATCAAGCATTGTGTATCAGACTAGATATAATGTGGTTGGAGAAATGGATTTTCAACCTCCAACCAAGCACAGTAGCTTAAACTATTACCAAAGCTGGGCAGTTTACTGGCGTCCTAGCACTGGTAATATGATTCAGATCTTCAATAACTATAATAGTAGTAACGACACGAATTGGCCTTGGCATTTATGTCCGGGTCGTATTCAAAATATTTTAACTGGGCCAGGAGTATCGACATTAACCTATGCGGCTCCAACTAGTTATCAGAATGTCATGTTCCAGTTCTTGGGCGCATCGACAAATGGTCAGGCCATTTTCTTAAACAACTCGCTGGACAATGATCATACACAATTATTAATGCGCTACAACGATGTGGATAATACTATTACAACATTGGCTACATTTAGCAGTGCAGTTACTGCTGCCGGAACTAATGCTGGTGGTAGTAGAGGTACAGCACATGGTAATACTTTAACCAAGTTTAGCAGTAAAACATTTGCTGACCCTACCAGTGCTGGCAATACTGCTTGGTATACACCTTTTGTAGATTCTAACGGAAACTTCCATCCGCATTTCTTCCAGTGGAATAGAACAGCAGATACATTTACTCGCAACAGTAATATTACAGTTAACTGGGGTGCCGGTACTAACCAAAGTACCAATTGGTTACCAGACACTATCAGTGCTGCCAGCTCGTCAACTAGTCATTTGATTCAGCGTTTCTGGTACAATGAGACATTTACAGTATCTGGTACAAGATATCTTACACTAATACAGTGTCACGGATCTGGTGCAGTCTACGACACTGAACCAAAATATAGAACTTTTGTAACTTTCAGTGTTGATGCGGCAGATCCTAAAATTTTGAATTATCACAGTCGTGTTATTATTCCTGTTACACCAAAAAATATTATTTGGTTAAACGATGAGCGTACTCTAATGGGTGTGTTCACTTGGAATAATTTCTATATCTATTCTTTCAATGCAGTCGGCGGATGGTCGCAGACAGCTAACCTGCCATATAGATTTGACGCAGTAGGCCGTGACCTATTAGGTAGAATTTGGGCAGTCGATGGCGGCCCTTATACCTATGGAAGACTGCATTTGATTACATCCGCAGTACCAACTACTGTATCATTGATACTAGCACAGAGTGCTTATAATTATCAGGGATCTGTAATTAACACTACTGCAACATTAAATGCCTACGACCAAGCTGGCAATAGAATAGCCGCAGTAGTAACATTAAAAGTTGAAGGTAGTTCAATGCGATTAGTTAGCGGCGGAATAGAGTATACAGAATTAGCTGTAACAACTTCTAATAGCGCTGATACAACAGTTAATATTAGAGTAGTTTCTGCTGGCACCAGTAACATACTTGCTTCAGTTAACATCTAAGAGAGATAAACATGGGAACAAAAATCATCGAAAAACAAATCACTGATACCGATAATAGTGTAGTTAGTGTTAAAAAAATATTATTAAGTTACGACGGGTCTACCTTAACTGCATCTGAAATACAAACAGATGAGGAAGATAACGAAACAACTACTCCGTATTTGGTTCAGCCTTGGAAGTGTAATTCTGATGGCACTGTTGAAAACTTTGTTTCTGAAGCCGACGCATTTGCGTGGGTTGAATCTAACTTTTACCTATTCTAAGGATCAGCATGGCTATCTTAAAAAATATATATTACCCTGTTATTACTGCCGCAGTAGTAGAAGATCCAACTCCTGGATCAACTAAAATGTATATGCAGTTTGAAGCATACGATAAGTTAACTCTATCACCTTTGTTTAATCAAGGGCTAAATCATAGTACCACTGGTGTTGATTTTGCTGGCTTTGGATCTAGCTATGTTCGCAGTGACAGCTGGTTAAGCTCGCACCTAGGCCGCTTATTATTAACTGGTCCAGTCACTGAAGTTCAGGTTTCTAATACTTCAAATAATAACGCATATAATAACATTGACCCAATGATGTGGCACAGTATGGATCCTACTAGACCTTTGAGAAGAGTCAGATACGATACCAACGGAACAACTTCTATATTGGGTCTATATGCCTGTAAAGTGGCAGGTTCAGGCAATAAAGGAAGTTATGCTAGTAGCTGGAGCACAGGCAATGATGATGCTCCTTGGACTACAATTTGTTTTAGACTAAACACATCTAATTTAGATTCCTCACCTGTTGTTAATACTCGTAGGGGAATGGATGGTGCTGCCAGTCAAGGAAACCGTGCAGGTGCTAATTTTTATCCTGTATATTTTAATACCGCTACAGGAAACATGGTTTTATTACAATGGTCAGGTGCTCGTACTAGACCGGACGCTGAAGACGGTAATGTTGCTAACGCAGTAGGACCATCTACAGG
>JACCDW011924903.1_pt1 | contig 21384 bp, 26 predicted proteins | sample 7449781 | NCBI WGS metagenome assembly JACCDW01 (sample SAMN15323449, study PRJNA562643) | freshwater metagenome | isolation source: river surface water | place: USA:Blue River Watershed | collected 2017-08-18
CCTACATTTGGAGAACAGTTAGTGGGATTAAGTTTTAATCCAAGTGGAGATGAGGATGTACATAGAGTAAAAGAATTAGCAGCAGAAATGGCTGAGATTCTAAAGAGAAGATACTCTAATGATGACAAGACTCCAGTAAAAAGTTTGTTATTTGATCATGCAGTAGGAGAGATTCTTAATGCTCAAATGACAGTAGTAAAAGTTATTACATTAAAATAAGATCATGAAATTACACGGAAAAAGAATTTTAGTAAATAAACCTGAGGTAAAAGAATCAGCATTTGAATTATCTGAAAAAGATAAAGCATTGCTAGAAGCAGACATGAGAACTAAGTGGACAGCACTTGAGATCTTTGCTGTGGGTGATGAAGTTGAGAAGTTTACAGTTGGGGATAAAGTATATCTTCAAATGAATGCACTTAATACTTCAGAAGTTATTGATGTTGAAGGGTCTCTCAAGCTTATGGTGCGAGAGCATGATATTGCTATCACATGGTAAACTTTAGCCAAGAAAGTGAGGAACAGTATGAAAAAATCATGTGTTCCAAAGAGGAGATCAGTGGTACTCCACTTGATGTATCTAGTAGGATTATCATTGTTAATGATGTTACTAGACCAAGTCACTATGGTGGTAAGGATTCTGTCTACGAAGTTTTTAATGTTTTAGAAGCTTGGGGATTAGATAAAGATTTCTATCTTGGTAATGTAATTAAGTACTTAGCTAGAGCTGGAAAAAAAAGTAAAACTACTACAAAAGAAGATTTACAAAAAGCTTTAGTATATTTACAAAGAAGAATAGACTCGTTATGATCTGGTTGAAAATATTATTAGCGGCTTTTGCAGTAGGATGTATTGCAATGTTTTGGATTGTCATAAATGCCATGACAAGACCTATCTATAACAAAATGTACAATATGTATATGGAGGATGAGAAAGGCCGTACAATAGCAAACTACACCATTGCAGCCCTTATAATAGTTTCATTCCTATTTGGATATATGATAGGATAGCTTCTTCTTTAGTCGGTCCTCTACCCTGTCAAGAAAGTCCCTGGTTTATACCGGGGATTTTTGTTTATTAAAGATTTTTTTAGTATATTATACTGTATACATTTAATATTTATAACCATGGACATTTTAAATCTTATTTCTTGGATTAAAGCTGGAAACTATAGAGCAGCTCTTCCAACAGACGTTGACAACTTAATTGCAGTAGGTGCAAAAGATCCTTCTCGTGATGATGGATATCTTCCACTTGCTGTTAATGCAGCACCTTTGCAGTCATTATACAATAATGCAAATGCAACTCAGGCTACTAGTATTACTACTGCTGTAACAACTACTGGACTAAATGGTGTGATTACTACCGTATCATCTACTCTTGCTGCAAATGCTAGAACTTCATTCACTGTAAACAATTCACTTGTTGCAGCTGGATCAAGAATTCTTGTATCAGTTGAGTATGATGAAGCTGCTACTGGTATTCCAGTTGTAGGAGTAGCTGATATTGCAGCAGGTTCTTTTAAAGTAGTTCTTAGCAATGGTGCTGGCTCAGCTGCATTAAATAATGTAGTTAAAGTTCACTATTTGATTATTGCATAATGTTAAATAATCTTACCAACTTATTTAATCTCATCAAAACCAGGATGGTGAAAACTGTCCTGGAAGATGATGATTTACTTGTAGTTGGTACAAGAGATGGTAAATATGATGGTAGTTATAAACCTACCATTATTAAATATTCTGATCTTGCTGCTCAGTTAAATGCTGGTATACCAACTACATTAAACTACGGTTTGTATACACAGACTAACTCTAGTACACCAGTAACTAATACAACAACAGAAACATCTTTATTAGATGGTGGTTTAGGGACTTTAAGTGTACCTGCAAATGGATTTCAAGTAGGTGATAGCTTTCATGCAGTAGCAACAGGGCATATTTCATCTGTAAATAACCATACTCTTAGAATAAGAATTAAAACCGGTAGTGTTGTATTAGCTGATACTGGAGTATTGACTATGGCAGGATCAACAAATAAGCATTGGAAATTAGATGTTAACTTTACAGTACGCGCTATTGGTGGATCAGGTACTGCAGAAATAGTAACCGGAGGAATATTCTTCTATACTAAAGATGCTTCTAATGCATTTGAAGGAACCAATTTTAGTACAGAAACAAGTACAGGTTTTGATACTACGGTATTAAATACCTTGTCAGTTACTGCACAATGGGGTACAGCAAGTACGGGAGACTCTATATACTCAGAATTATTTACATTAAATAAAACATTTTAATCATGTCAATAGGAAATTTAAAGACCTACGGAAATAAAGGAAACAATTTTCCATTTCAGTTAAAGACTCTTAAAGGGTTGGGAATGAGTCAGTTACGTAATCTAACAGAGGTTATGTTAGCAGCTGGTTCAGTAGAGGATCTTAGGGGACAAATCATTGATTATTTTACTGCAAACCCGGACTTGTATTTGGTATCAAAAACTGTTATCTATGATTCAGCTACTCCACAATTCGTAGCTTTTCTTAGTATTGCAGAACTATAAAATATTACTATGATCCCAAAAAGATCCCAGTTATTAGAGAATCTATTCACTAATGATGATACTTGTACAGATGGACTTACTAGTCCGCCAGCTTGTCCTACACCAGAACCATGTGAGGATGCAGAAAAGTGTGCAGAATCATTTGATGCCGATTGTGTGGTATATACTGGAGATCCTATTGTATGTCAAGATACTACTGTAATTGCACAGGATAGAACGGTATCTCAAGCTCTTACTGATATTGTAGATTGGGTATGTTCTGGAGAAGTGGTTGGTACACAAGGTATACAGGGTATCCAAGGCATTCAGGGAGTAATAGGAATCCAAGGAGTACAAGGATTAATAGGTGTGCAAGGTGAAATTGGTGTCATTGGTCCTCAAGGAGCTATTGGTGCTACAGGATCTCAAGGTGTAACTGGTATACAAGGTCTTAAAGGTGATACCGGCTCCCAAGGAACGACTGGTTCAACTGGTTCTCAGGGTACAATAGGTGCCCAAGGAGAAACTGGAACTACAGGTTCTCAAGGTGCATTAGGTTCACAAGGAGTACAAGGAACTACTGGTCCTCAAGGAACAGCAGGAGAAATTGGTAGCCAAGGTATTACAGGCTTACAAGGAATACAAGGTGTACAGGGAGAACGTGGGTTTATAGGAATTCAAGGTACTCAAGGTATACAAGGTGAAATAGGAACTCAAGGTGTCCAAGGAAGTAATGGACAACAAGGTACTACAGGAACTCAAGGACAAATAGGTGCTCAGGGTACCCAAGGATTGCAAGGTGTAATCGGTCCACAGGGTACTGTAGGTAATACTGGTAGTCAGGGATCCACAGGATCTACTGGCTCACAAGGAGCTGTAGGAACTCAAGGTTCTACAGGTTTAACAGGATTGCAAGGTAGTCAAGGTACTCAGGGTATTCTTGGTTTACAAGGTACTACCGGGGGTCAAGGACTTACCGGATCTCAAGGTTCTATTGGTGCTCAAGGAGAGTTAGGTATACAGGGTGTTCAAGGAACAATTGGTAATACTGGTTCTCAAGGTAGCACAGGAAGTACAGGATCTCAAGGATCCATTGGTATACAAGGTACAACCGGAGACACTGGATCCCAGGGAACCACAGGTTCTACTGGTAGTCAAGGTATAACGGGAACACAGGGTTCTGTTGGTTCTCAAGGTGTCCAAGGTAATGTAGGTATACAAGGTTTAATTGGTTTTCAGGGAACTACTGGAAGTCAAGGTTTAACTGGTTTAACTGGTGCCCAAGGTACAACAGGTTCTACAGGTTCACAGGGTATAACTGGATCTCAAGGTACTGCAGGATTAAATGGTTCTCAAGGTACACAAGGTATCATTGGTAATACAGGAGCTCAGGGCACTCAGGGTATCCAGGGCATCCAAGGAGTTCAAGGTACTCTTGGAGCACAAGGTAGTGTTGGTACGACTGGTGCACAAGGTACTCAAGGTATACAAGGAATTCAAGGATTTATTGGATTACAGGGAATCCAGGGAATTCAAGGTTTACTTGGTTCTCAAGGAACATCAGGTAATTCAGTAACATTACTGGGTAGCGTAGCAACTTCAACTGCATTACCAGGTTGGCCTAATTCATACACAGGAAATATTGGAGATGGTTATATTACAACAGATACAGGACATCTTTGGGTATGGGATGGTGCAAATTGGGATGATGTAGGTAATATTACAGGACCTCAAGGTGCTCAAGGTATTACCGGAAGTCAGGGAGTTCAAGGAAATATTGGAACTCAAGGAACACAAGGAACACTTGGAGTTCAAGGTCTTCAAGGTATATTGGGTCTTCAAGGAAGTATTGGAAGTCAAGGTGTGCAAGGAATTACAGGAAGTCAAGGTATCCAAGGTGTTATAGGTAATACAGGTTCTCAAGGATCTACTGGATCACAAGGTTCAGTTGGAGCTACAGGTTCTCAGGGAAGTACCGGGACTACTGGATCTCAAGGAGCAATAGGTAGTCAGGGAGCAACTGGTTTACAGGGAGTTACAGGTAGTCAAGGTACTACTGGAACTACTGGTGCAACAGGTTTACAAGGTTTAACAGGTTCACAAGGAACCACTGGAGCTACCGGTGCTCAAGGTACTACAGGCACTGTAGGTTCTCAAGGAGCCGTTGGAGCACAAGGAACTACAGGTAATACTGGATCCCAGGGTACAACTGGATCAACCGGAGCACAAGGAACGGTTGGAAGTCAGGGTACTACAGGAGCTACAGGATCTACAGGTCTTCAAGGAATTCAAGGTATAACTGGTAATACTGGTGCAACTGGTAGTCAGGGTATTCAAGGCATACAAGGTATAACAGGCCCATTAGGTCCTACTGGATCACAAGGAAGTACAGGAGCAACTGGTTCTCAAGGTTCTACTGGAAGTACTGGTTCTCAAGGTACTACCGGATCTCAGGGAACTACTGGTACAACTGGTAATACTGGAAGTCAAGGAACCACTGGTGCACAGGGAACAACTGGAACTACTGGAGCTACTGGTACACAGGGAGCAATTGGTTCACAAGGGTCTACTGGTACAACAGGTGCTACCGGATTACAAGGTATTCAGGGTATTCAGGGAATTCAAGGTAGACAAGGTACTACAGGATCAACTGGATTAACAGGATCACAGGGTATTCAAGGCATCACTGGTAGTCAAGGTTCTACAGGTGCCACTGGATCTCAGGGTGCAATTGGTAGTACAGGAACTCAAGGTGCAATTGGAACTCAGGGAAGTGTTGGTGCAACAGGTTCTCAAGGTAGTACTGGAACAACAGGAAGCCAAGGAAGTATTGGAGCACAGGGTTCTACTGGTACTACAGGATCACAAGGTGCTACAGGAAGTACTGGAAGCCAAGGTACTGTAGGTACACAAGGTTCTATAGGAGCAACAGGAAGTCAGGGTATTACTGGTATTCAAGGTGTGCAAGGTATTCAAGGAAGACAAGGAATTACTGGAAATACCGGATCACAAGGTATAACAGGAGCACAAGGTAGTACTGGGTCTACAGGTAGTCAAGGATCAACTGGTATTCAAGGATTCCAAGGTGTACTTGGTATTCAGGGGCTTACAGGTCTACAAGGTGTACAAGGTGCTATTGGTATTGGTTCACAAGGTATTCAGGGAGTACAAGGACTACAAGGATTGCAGGGTACTCAAGGTATATTAGGATTTCAAGGTACTATAGGAACAGGTACGCAAGGTACACAAGGTGTACAAGGACCTACTGGTGGAGGAGGTTCAATACCTGGTTCTAATGATGAAGTATTAACATCTAATGGTGCTGGTGGAGCAACTGCTGAATCAAACTTAACTTTTGATGGAAGTACACTTTCACTTGTTTCTACAACAAGTATGATAGGTAACAGCAGTAATCTTGCTTGGGTTACAGGTGATACTTTTTGGGCAGGAGCAAGTAATATAGGTTCTTTAGGTTCAATGGCAAACATGGGTAATTCTCAAGTCAATAGATACCCTAATTTACAAGGATGGGCAGATAGTTTCTTTAATGGTCTTGTTTTAGTTGATGTTACTTTTACAACAAGTGGTTCAGTATCAAGAGGTCAATTGGTTTCCCAAAGGGCGGATGGAACTTGGGAACTTGCTGATGCGGATACATCAAATACAATCAATTTATTGGGTATTGCTCTAGATAATGTTAATGCAAGTAATACTTTTTCAGTATTGTTAAATGGTATTTATTCAACTACTTATCACGAACAACATCCTATAAGTAATTATGGTGTACCTTTATATGTATCAAGAACTGCAGGTTCAGTAACGGAAACTGCACCAAGTGGTTCGGGTAACTATGTTAGATTAATTGGCCATAACATAACGGCAGGAACGGATTATTCAGTTGTAAGATTTGATCCTGATTGTTCTTGGATATTAATATAAAATATAAATCATGCAAATAAATAATGTAGACATTCAAGCTCAGTTAGTAAGTGGTATTAATATTAAAACAGTTAACAATATTTCAGTACTAGGAAATGGTAATGTACCTGTTGGAGGAATACATAATTTATTACCCGCTTTTGGATTTACAAATCCTCAACATACACAAGCAGTATTTGCTGTTGGAAGTCAGACATATAACACAGTTGCAAATAGATTAAATTTTACTCCATATTATCCTGCAAATACAGTTAGATGTGTACAAATGCAAGTTCAAGTAATAACAGGTGCAGCAGCATCATTAATGAGAATTTTAATATATTCTGATAACGGTGGTATACCAGGTACAAAACTTTATGAAAGTACAAGTATAGATACTTCTACATCCGGTATAAAAACAATAACACTTTCATTTACATTTGAAAAGTCAACTGTATATTGGATTACATATCATTATAGTGCATCAAGTGTTGTTATGCAAAATTTTACATCTGCTTCAGTTATTAGTATTTATCAGCAAGGAGGTACAGTATATAATTCATTAATAACAAGCACATATACATTTGGATCAGCTCCTGCAGCAATTAACTGGGCAACAGCAGGTATTGGTCCTCAAAATGGAGGTGTACATCAATGTTGGATATATAGAACATAAATATTAAAATTTAATATTATGCCACAAATTAGAGAAGAAATATATGATGAAAATGGTTTAGTTCAAGTCATATTTCATGAAGTAGATGAACCTACACAAGAAGAGTTAATTGCTCAAAAAGAAGCAGAACTTCTTGCAATGTATGCAGAATTAAAAGCATTAAAAGGAGAATAATGTTATATTTGCTGTAAAACCAACAGCAAATGAATAACTTATGTCAACTTGCTCTCCAGAATGGAGGCTCTGTCAATTATTTAATATTACCAGCAACTACGACAGAAGGGTTAGGACTTACTAATCCTTCTTTACTTTTATTAGATGGGTATTATGTACTTAATCTAAGACATGTTCAATATGCACTATATCATAGTGAAGGAGAACAAAAATACCAGACAATGTGGGGTCCATTAGCATATCTTAATCCAGAGGATGATGTTACTCTTAGAACTACCAACTATCTCTGTCAATTGGATCCTAATACTCTTGCAATAGATAGATTTCAAAAAGTAGATACTTCTAAGTTAGATGTAGCTCCTGTCTGGGAATTTATTGGTCTTGAAGATGCAAGAGTAGTTTACTGGGATGATCATGTGTATTTATCAGGTGTACGTAGAGATACTAAAACTAATGGTGAAGGAAGAATGGAACTTTCTACTATTGAACATAATTCAATAGAAACTGAAAGAGTAAGAATAGAGCCCCCTAAAGAAGGATCTTATTGTGAGAAAAACTGGATGCCAATTCTTGACATGCCATACCATTATGTTAAATGGACTAATCCAACTGAAGTAGTAAGAGTTGATCCCAAAACGGGAACATCTAAAACCGTGCACTTAGTAGAGCAAGATGTTAGTTTCCCAAGAGATATAAGAGGAGGATCACAGGTTATTTCTTATAAAGGCATGTATGTAGCTCTTACTCATGAAGTAGATCTTTGGTTTAATGAGCAAGGTAAAAAAGATGCTCAATACTACCACAGATTTATTGTGTGGGACAAAGACTGGAAAATTATTCATCACTCAGATGCTTTTAAATTCATGGGTGGAAATATTGAGTTTTCTTGTGGTCTTGCCTTTGATGGTGAACAGTTTATTATTCCATTTGGATTTCAGGATTCTACAGCATTTATATTAAAATTACCAGAAGGAGTGTTTAATAATATGTGTAACATGGACGTTCTTCAAGAAGAACCTTTGTCACTTAGTAAAGCTACTCCAAGCAAATTAGAAAAGTTTATCAATAATCCAACAAATGATCTTGCTAATATGGACTTAGCAAATTTCTATTATGAACAAGGTCATTATGCTTCTGCAATGTCATTTTATCTTAGAGTTGCTGAATTTTCACAAATCGATGAGCATGTATACAATGCATTACTACTAGTTGCTAAGTCTTTATCAAACCTTGGTAGAAGAAAAACAACTGAGTTTGGCTTATGGTTAAATGCACTTGCATTTAAACCTGATAGACCAGAAGCATATTTATTCTTAAGTCAGTATGCAGAAAGAAATGGTAATTATGTTCAAGCATATGCATATGCTGTTGCCGGATTACAATATGCTGATATTTGGGGTATATACTCACATAATGTTGGTTATGAGGGTAAGTATCAACTTGAGTTCCAAAAAGCTGTAGCAGCTTGGCATATTGGCCGTGGTAAAGAAGCTAGAGAGTTATTCTTAGATCTTGTAGCAAAAGCTGATGAACTTAGTGAAAAGTACCGTCAATTGGTACAAACTAATATAACATCGTTAGGTTCTGGACCAGATCCATTCTTAAGATATCACAAAGGTTTACATAGTAAATTAAGGTATAAGTTTTCTGGGTCAGAAACAATTATTAAAAACTATTCTCAAACATACCAGGATATGTTTACACTTAGCATGCTTAATGGTAAGAAGAATGGAAAATACTTTGAGATTGGTGCTGCAGATCCATTCCACGGTAGTAATACAGCATTACTAGAAGAATGGGGATGGAAAGGTACCTCACTAGAAATACTACCTCATGAGGTTGAAAAATTCAAACAACATAGAAAAAATGAAATCATTCTATGTGATGCAACAAAGTTTGATTACTCTGTACTTAAAGGTCATATTGACTACTTACAAGTTGACTGTGAACCACCCGCAACTACCTATGAGATCCTTACAATGTTACCTTGGGATAACTGTACTTTTGGGGTGATCACATATGAACATGACTACTATACTGATGTAACAAAATTATATAGAGATAAGTCAAGAAACTTCTTACTAAGTAGAGGTTATTTACTTGTAGCAAGTAATATTTCTCCAAATGACAATTGTCCATATGAAGATTGGTATGTGCATCCTAAACATGTTGACGCAGAAATCATTAAGGCAATGCTTGCAGCAGATGATACAACTAAAAATGCAGAGAAATATATGCTAGGCATGTTATAATTTTTTTGTATATTATATGTATGAAGTATATACATATATCACGTATTAATCTTTCAACTATATTACAAGTATGTCTTATTGTGATGTGCCTGTTCTTGCTTATGAGAAAACCTAAACAAGTTTATCCAGTGAGTAAACAGAAGACTATTGAAAGAAGAATTGAAGGTAAAGAGACTGTAATTAAGGAACAAGGTAAAGTAATTGACAATAGTAAGTCAATTATTGCTGAACTTAATCACGGTCTTTTTGATTTACAAGCACAACTAGAAGAAGTAAAGAAAGTTAGAGACACTTTTAAAATTATCCAGATTCAGGATACTATGATTCATGTCCTTTACCGCAGAGATAAGGCAAAGGATGCTGTAATAGCTGCACAGGATACTGTTATAGTAGCCCAGAGATACATTATAAATTCCCAGGATACAATTATTACATCACAAGCTTTTGACATTAAAAAATTAAAAAGACAGAGAAATATCTCTTTATTGCTAAATGGATTATTAACTACTGGACTGATTATAAAATGAAAACTAAAATAACTCTCTTTGCTTTGTCTATATTCTCCTTCTTTGCTCCAATTGAGCTATGTGCAATTTTATTAATGCTAATCATCTTTGTAGATACAATAGTCAAGCTAATATCTATTAAAAAGATTGCATGTGAGGAAGGTAAAAAATATAAAGATGTATTCAAATCTAAAATTCTAAGAAGAGGGTATATTTTTAAAGCTGCCGGATACTATATTCTTGCATTAGCATTATTTCCTTTAGATTACTATGCACTTACTCCATTTAGTAATGGTGTATTAAAAGCATTAGGATATTCATTCCAAGTTCCAACACAAGCTGTATATACTAACGTTTTGTTGTGTATATTTGGATTAATAGAGATATCATCTATCAATGAGAACTGGTTTGATATTACAGGTAACAATATGCTTAAGTCAGTATACGGTGTAGTTAAAAAAATCAGAGGTTCTATAGAAAAGGTATCTGATACTTATAAGAATATAAAAGACTAATCAATGAGTTATAGTTTTTTACAAGAGGAAAAATCTCCAAAGATTTTAGTTGAGGCAGTAAAGTTGCTTGGCACTAAAGAGATTGTAGGTAAACAACACAATTCCGTAATCATGGATTGGGCTAAAGAACTTGATTTAAATAAAGTTTATACAGCAGATGAAATTCCATGGTGTGGACTATTTATTGCATACTGTGCACACAAAGCTGGTGTACAGGTTGTAGATGCACCTCTCTGGGCTTTAAATTGGGCCAAATACGGCACTAAAGTAACTGAACCTATGTTAGGAGATATTCTTACATTTAAAAGAGACGGAGGAGGCCATGTAGGTATCTATGTTGGAGAAGACAAAGACTGTTATCATGTACTTGGTGGAAACCAAGGAAACTCAGTTTCAGTAACAAGAATATTAAAATCAAGATTGCATCAGGCAAGAAGAACTGCATGGAAAGTTGCACAACCAGCATCAGTCCGTAAAGTAATGTTAAGTGCAAAAGGTACAATCAGTAAAAATGAAGCATAATGAAATTTAGAAATGGTTGGAATACTTATACTAAGCAATGGGATAAGTTAGCTATTAAAATAAGATTTTCTTTTATTGATATCTTATCAATTGAGATAGACATATCTAGAAACTTTTATCTTTTAACAATATTAAACCTAACATTTAAAAATAGGTAACTATGAAAGAAAGTAAAAACCAAATGATCCGTTCAATGAGAAGTTACCAAGAAGGTGGTGCTTCAGATGATTCTTGTATGGAAGAATACATGGGTGCGGATGGTAAAAGAAGAAGAAGACGCAAAAGTGGTTGTGGTAAAGTAACCAAATATGGAAAACGTAGCATTCCAGAAGGAGTTAAAAAAGTTGTAGGTGCTATAGCAACAGGAGTTGCTGGTGCTTTAGCCTATAAAAACCGTGATGTAATCAAAGAAAAATTAGGAATGAAAAAAGGGGGATCTGTAAAAAGAACACCTAAGAAAAAGTAATTATACTTAAACTACTATGATCCAGGTACTTTCTGTGCCTGGATTTTTTATTTAAACAATATACATTTAAACTTATTTTGTATATTTGTTGTAAACCAATAACTTAAATATCATGGAAAACCAACAAGAAAAAGAAATGACAGCTGAAGAATTAGCTGCTCAAAAAGAACAAATGCTTCAATTTTATACTGAGTCATTGCCATATTTAGAGGCACAATTAAAGTATGAAGAAGTTCTCATGAAAATTGATGAAACAAGATTTAAGAGAACTAGTATTCAAATGCAGTATGCAATGATGATGAATGCTCAAAGTGAAGTTGAAGAAGAAGATTTAGATGATAGCCCCGACAATGAACCTGTAGCACCTGAACAAGGTAAAAGAAAGCTTAAAAAAGGATAATTATGGCTGTAGTAAATCAAGTACAGAAACGTGTTAAGATGCCTAAATGGGATCTGGTTAAGTACCAGATCCTAACGCATTGCTACATAAATAAAATATCACTAAGTGAATCTGACTTGAGTTGTCTAACCCTATTAAGTTTTAACCAACCAATTGAACTTACTGACTTCTGTTATGATGCTTCTTCTGAAGAAGGTTGGATCTTTAAATCACCACAAACTGTAAGAAATTCAATTAATAAATCTGAAAAAAATAATCTTATAGTAAGAAATGGTGATAACAAAAAACTTATAATGTTAAATCCAGATATGAAAGTTCAAACAGAGGGAACAGTACTACTAGATTACAAGTTTTTAGGATATGAAGCCCAAGAAAGCTAGTTCCTTATACAATGAAGTTTCAGAAGAACATAATGTTTCAGAGACACTAGTTGGAGACATAGTTGAATTTTATTACAAAGAATTAAGAACTGAATTGAGTGGTCTTAAGTATCCTAGAATAAACATTGAAGGTCTAGGACAATTTGTAATAAAAGATAAACTTGTGGATATTTATAGAACTAAATTAAATAGGATGATAGATACTCATGACACTTCTACATTTAAGGCGTATCATAATAAGAAAGCAATGGAAGAAAAGTTTCAACTATTGAATGCTGTTAATGTAAAGATTGAAGAAGAAAAAAAAAGAAAAGAAGCATTTTTTAAAACTAAAAACAATGAAAGCAGCTCTGAAAGCAATATGGGAGAACAAGAAAGCAATTCTTGAAGGCATTAAAAACTCAGTAGTAAGAGATGAGTTTGTAGAAGATGTTGCAAGAATGAGATATGATGTCTGTGATGACTGTCCAAGTAAAGGAAAGAAATGTGCTGTAAAAGGTACAGCTCCTTGTTGTAATGAGTGTGGCTGTTCTCTTACATTTAAGACAAGATCTCTTTCATCAGAATGTCCTCTTGGTAAATGGCAAGCAATTGCTACAGAAGAAGAAGAGGATAAATTAGATAACCTTAAAGATTAATTCTATGAAAAATAAAAGTAATATGTATGGAGGTTATATTGATGCCTCAGATTATAGTCCATTAACTAGTAATACGGGTACTGTTACTGGTACAGGTAATGGTCTATGGAGTCAGATTTCATCTGGTAGTTCAACACCATATGATCCATTTAATGGTCTTGAAGCAAAAGTAGAAGAACTGAGAACGCAAATTGATACACAAGGTCTTGTAATAAAGTTATTAAGACTTAAAATACATGGACTTGAAGGTAAGTTTACACAAGAAGAAGTTGCTAATATCAGAAAGATGATAATGTCAGAAGATGAAGCATCAAGAACATTAGCTGATTCAATTATAGAAAATGCATAATTATGAGCATAGTATTTAATGCAGATGATCATAGCTATAAGAGTGTAGATCCTAATGATGAAATTAAGTGGGTTAGTGTGACTACCCTACTATCTAGTCTTAAGAAACCCTTTGATGCTAAGAAAGTAGCAGAAAGAGTAAGTAAGAATAAAAAGTCTAAATGGTATGGTATTGATCCTAAAACTATTGTTCAGATTTGGGATAATGAAGCTAACAGAGCTACAGGTCTTGGTACTTTCTATCATAACCAAAGAGAATCTGACTTATGTTCACTTGCATCTATTGAAAGAGAAGGTGTAACAGTTCCAGTTTTTAAACCATTTGAACAACCTAATGGATTAAAGATTGCACCTTCACAAAAACTTGAACCTGGAATATATCCAGAACACATGGTCTATCTTAAATCAGCAGGCTTATGTGGACAATCAGATTTAGTTGAAGTAGTCAATGGTAGAGTTAATATCATTGACTACAAAACTAATAAGGAGATTAAAACAGAATCATTTAAAAACTGGGAAGGAATATCTGAGAAAATGCTTCCACCAGTAGACCATTTAGATGATTGTAACTTTAATCACTATGCTTTACAGTTAAGTATTTACATGTATATTATTTTAAAGCATAATCCTAAATTACAACCTGGAAAGATATTTATTCACCACATTACATTTGAAACAGATGGTGAAGATCAGTATGGATATCCTATTGCTAAATTAGATGAGAATGGAGAGCCTAAAGTATTAGAAGTAATACCAATGCCAGTACCTTATCTTTATGATGAGGTTATCTCAGTTATCAATTACCTTAAGGAGAATCCTTATATTATTAAAAAGAAGTAACATGCTAGTCAGACTATTTGACGTACAAAATGGTATAGTAATTCCAACAGAACATTGCTATACCTTAAAGGCACTTAAAGATATCATGGATAACTATCCGGATGATTATCTTAAAATATATCTCTACTTGTTTTATATGACATGTCCTAATCCGGATATGAATCCTTTCTTTCATACTCCAGAGATAGATAAAGAACACATTATTCTAAAAGAAATAGAAGCAGAATTCTCTACAGAAGATGATGACATTCATACAGCACTTCTATTCTGTGAAAGAATGTATGAAACTCCAACATCTAGAGCATATAAAGGAATGGCATCTATGTTAGATAGATTAGCTAGATATATGGAGACGACTGCTATTACTGCAGGTAGAGATGGAAATATTAATTCACTAGTAGCTGCAGCCAAAAACTTTGACCAGATTAGAGCATCATTTAAAGGAGTATATAAAGACCTTCAAGATGAACAATCAAGTAAAGTAAGAGGTGGTCAGGGTCTAGCATATGATAGTTAGTATGAAAACAGTAATTCATGTAAACCAACATCAGATTAAGAGTAATGCAAAGAATAATACTCAAGATCCTGTTTTAACTTGTAAGACATACAAGTCTAATGATTATGCACATGAGGCACTTATTCTTGATGATAAGGGGAATGAAGTGGCAAGGGTAGTTTATAGGCCAGATAACCCACTTAGTTGTGGAGCTAAAGTTTGGATTGAAACCAATCATACTGTAAAATTGATTGTAAATGAGTGAGATTTATCAAGATATACCAACCTATGACAATGGAACATGGACAAGCACAAGTTTTGAATCCAGAGAGGACTTCAGCAACTTCATATTTGGGGTTTTCAAAGAACCCGGTAAGTACGGATTCAACAATACAACTAATCAGATATTTATATCTGAGTCAAGAAAGTTTAGAGATACAGGAGTATATTGCACAGCCCCATTCAAATCAAAAGACTTCATTAACTACTGGGATGACCAAAAGCAAAAATGTAGAAAAGGAGTAATTGTTAAAGAAGGTAATAACACATGGTTTCTTGCAAGAGAATACTATATGTGGCTTAACTTTTTACCAATCTTTGATAAAGAACAACAGAAGTTTGACTTTGCCAAGATTAGGGATGCTCAGTATCATATGGCTCTTTATGAGTTATTAGCTGAGTTAAACTATAAACATTCTGCTATCTTAAAGAAACGTCAGATTGCATCCTCTTACTTTCATATGGGTAAGTTTATAAATCAACAATGGTTTGAAGCTGGGGTTACTCTTAAAATTGGTGCAAGTCTTAAGGATTATATTAATGAGAAAGGATCCTGGAAATTCTTGCAGGAATATGCAGCTTTCTTAAATGAGCATACAGCATGGTATAGACCTATGTCTCCGGATAAGGTAATGATGTGGCAACAGAAGATTGAAGTAAGAAAAGGAGATAGAAAAACAGAAGTTGGTCTCAAGGGTACTATTCAAGGTATGTCATTTGAGAAAGATCCAACAAATGGTGTAGGGGGTCCGGTTAAATACTTCTTCCATGAGGAAGCAGGTATTGCACCAAAGATGGATCAAACATATGAGTATATGCGTCCAGCCATGAGATCTGGTATGGTTACTACAGGTATGTTTATTGCTGCAGGATCTGTGGGTGACTTGTCTCAGTGTAATCCACTAAGAGATATGATTCTTAATCCTCTTTCTAAGGATATTTATGCAGTAGAATCTAATTTATTAGATAATAAAGGAACTGTAGGTTTATCAGGTTTGTTTATTCCTGAGCAATGGTCAATGCCTCCATACATAGATGAATTTGGTAACTCTAAAGTAGAAGAAGCTCTTATAGCTTTAGATGCTCAGTTTGATCAATGGAAAAAAGAACTTGCTCCTGAAGATTACCAGTTACGTATTTCTCAGCATCCAAGAAATATTCAAGAAGCATTTGCACATAGATCTGTATCTGTATTTCCTACTCATTTAGTTGCAGCACAAAATAAAAGAATTGAAGAGAAAGAATATTCTTATGAGTTCTTAGATATTTTTACAGATGAGAATGGTAAAGTAGCAGTTAGATCAACAGATAAACAACCAATTAAAGAATTTCCAATAAGTAAAAAAACAGAAGATAAAACCGGGGTCCTTGTTGTATGGGAAAGACCTATTAAGGATCCTACTTTTGGTCAGTACTATGCTTCCATTGACCCCGTTTCTGAAGGTAAAACAACAACTTCAGAATCTCTCTGTTCAATTTACATTATGAAAGCTCCGGTAGAAGTTACTAGAGTAACTATGGGAGAAACAGAAACATATATAGAACCAGATAAGATTGTAGCAGCGTGGTGTGGTAGATTTGATGATATCAATAAAACTCACCAGAGACTAGAACTTATTATAGAATGGTATAATGCTTGGACAGTAATTGAGAACAACATCTCATTGTTTATCCAGTATATGATATCAAGAAAGAAACAAAGGTATCTAGTACCTAAGAGTCAGATCTTATTCCTAAAAGACTTAGGTGCAAATGCTAACGTATTCCAGGAGTATGGATGGAAAAACACTGGTACACTATTTAAAGCTCACTTGTTAAGTTATGCTATTGAATATTGTAAAGAAGAACTAGATGTAGAAACTAAAACTGATGGCACTATTGTAAGGACTAAGTATGGTATAGAGCGTATTCCAGATCCCATGTTGCTTAAAGAAATGCAAGAATATGCAGATGGAGTCAACGTGGATAGACTTGTATCTTTTGCTGCATTAGTTGCATTCATGAGAATCCAGCAAGCTAACAGGGGATACAGTAAACGTGTTATAATGGATGATGCTTCTAAAAACTTGCAAAAGTCAAATAATTTGTTTAAATTAAATAGAACCCCGTTCCGTCATATGGGTGGATCAGGTAGAGTAATTAATGGTCAAGTTTTTAATAGGTCAGCTTTTAAAAACTTAAAATAATAAATATGCAGGTATATAATGCTATACAGTTAAAGAAAGGTGCTAAGGTTGAGCAAAATAGGCTCGGCAGTGTGACCCAACCTCTTCAGTTCTTACCTGAAAAAGAAAAAGATGAAGAATGGGCTGCATGGAACCTTGACTGGCTTGAGTGGAATGGTTTAAAACAGATCCGCAGAAATGCCCGTAGGCTAATGAAAAACTATAAGCTTGCTAAAGGTATTATTGATAGAACAGACTATATTGTAGAAGAGAATAATGAATATAGAGATGTTGTTGAATTACTTACTAAAGATGATCCATCAGCACTAGAACTTAAGTTCTATCCTATTATTCCAAATGTAATTAATGTTCTTGTAGCAGAATTTGCTAAGAGATCAACTAAACTTACATATAGAGCTATTGATGAGTTGTCTTACAATGAAATGCTTGAGCAAAAAAGAGCAATGATTGAAGAAACTTTAATGGCAGATGCACAGTTTAAAATTATTACTGCTCTAGTTGAACAGGGATTAGATCCAAACTCTGAAGAAGCACAAGCAGAAATTGCTCCAGATAAACTAAAAACACTTCCAGAAATTGAACAGTTTTTCAAGAAGACTTATAAGTCAATGATTGAAGAGTGGGCATCTCATCAACATAAGGTAGATGTTGAAAGATTTAGAATGGATGAGTTAGAGGAAAGAGGTTTCCGTGATATGCTCATTACAGATAGAGAGTTTTGGCATTTTCATATGATGGAAGATGATTATGAAGTTGAACTCTGGAACCCTGTTGTAACATTCTACCACAAGTCTCCGGATGCAAGATATATTTCTCAAGGTAACTGGGTAGGTAAAATTGATATGCTTACACCTTCTGATGTTGTTGATAAGTATGGCTATATCATGACAGAAGAACAACTTGCAGCACTTGAAGCTATTTACCCTATTAGATCTGCAGGTTATAATATTGGTGGTATGCAAAATGATGGTTCATATTATGATGCTACTAAGTCTCATGAATGGAATACTAATATGCCATCACTTGCATATAGACAATATACTTCAGCAGTTGCTGGATCTGTATATAATGGTGGAGATATCATTAATGAAATTCTTTCTCAAGGAGAAGATTACTTTGATCAAGGTCAAGCATTCTTGCTTAGAGTAACTACTGCCTACTGGAAATCACAAAGAAAAGTTGGACACCTAACCAAAGTATCTGATACCGGAGAAGTACTTACTGAAATAGTTACAGAAGACTATAAAGTAATTGACAAACCTGTTTATGATACAAGACTCTTTAAGAATAAGACAAGAGACAATGTTATCTATGGTGAACACATAGATTGGATCTGGGTAAATGAAGTTTGGGGTGGTGTTAAAATTGGTCCAAATCTTCCTTCATTCTGGGGTATGAATAATCCTGGTGGATTTAGTCCAGTATATATTGGTATTCAAAAAAACCATATTGGACCACTTAAATTCCAATTTAAGGGAGACAACAGTCTGTATGGTTGTAAACTTCCAGTAGAAGGATCTGTATTCTCAGATAGAAATACTAAATCTACTGCACTTATTGATTTAATGAAACCATACCAGATTGGATACAATATTGTAAACAATCAGATTGCAGATATCTTAGTAGATGAACTTGGTACAGTAATTATGCTTGATCAGAATACTTTACCTAAGCACTCACTCGGTGAGGACTGGGGTAAAGGAAACTATGCTAATGCCTATGTAGCAATGAAGAACTTCCAGATTCTTCCCCTTGACACATCTATTACAAACACAGAGAATGCATTAAACTTTCAGCATTTCCAAAAATTAGATCTTGATCAAACAAATAGATTGATGTCAAGAATTCAATTAGCAAACCACTTTAAGCAACAAGCATATGAAGTAATTGGTGTTAACCCACAAAGAATGGGACAACAGTTATCTCAAATGACTGCTACAGGTGTAGAACAAGCTGCTGCAGCATCTTATGCACAGACAGAGGTATTCTTTATCCAACACTGTGATTATCTAATGCCTAGAGTACACCAAATGCGTACAGACTTGGCTCAGTATTATAATTCTACTAAACCATCTGCAAGATTAAGTTATATTACTGGAGCGGATGAAAAAGTAAATTTTGAAATTAATGGTACAGATCTTCTAATGAGAGATCTTAATATTTTCTGTAGTACTACTGCAAACCATAGAGCTGTTTTAGAACAACTCAAACAAATGGCAATGCAAAATAATACTACAGGGGCATCTATCTATGATCTTGGTAAAATTGTTCAATCTGAATCTGTTGCTGAACTTACAACAGCACTTAAAGATTCTGAACAAAAACAACAAGCACAGAAAGAACAAGAATTACAACAGCAACAACAAATGCAACAACAACAACTTCAATCTCAACAAGAAATTGAGAAAATGAAAGTTGATGCACAAGCTGCAGAAGCTGAGAAGAATAGACAAAGAGATATTCTAGTTGCTGAAATCAGAGCTGCTGGTATGGGTGCTATGACTGATGTAAATAAAAACATGGAATCTGATTATATGGATGCTATGAAAGATATTAGACAATCAGAACAATATCAGCAACAAACTCAACTTCAAAGAGAAAAGCAAGCAAATGAGAATAGTAGACAATCTCAAAAAATGGATATTGAAAGAGAAAAGTTACAAGCTCAAAAAGAAATAGCAGACAAACAACTTCAAATTGCTAGAGAGAATAAAAACAGGTTTGATAAAAAATCTTCAGAAAAGAAATAAAGTTGGATAGCCATATAGTCCAAAAAAATATTATTCCTGTTTTAAATATTTGAAGTTTAATTTGTATATTAAATTATAAACAAAACCAACAAAGATGAGTGAACCAACAAAAAATCCTGAAGAAGATCAGGTACTAGATACTACAACGGTAGGTCAGGTAGATGTAAATATTGATGAACTGTTTGGAATGCCGGGAGCAGAAAATGTTATGCTTCCTTCAGACAACAGTTCAGATGATAGTCCAAAGTCAGTGTTTGCAAAAACTAAAGACTTAGACACCTCGTTCATTGACAGTAAAACACCAAGTTCTGATAGTAGTGCAGGTGAACCAACTCCACAAGCTTCTGCCCAAGAAGTTGATGAGGCAATTGCACAACTTGATGACATGATCAGTCAAGAAGAAGATGCTGGTAATAAAGGAAGACCTAAAGTAGATAAGTCTGGTCTTTCTGAGTTAGCCCAAAAAATGATTGAGGAAGGTACACTTATTCCTTTTGATGATGATAAGCCATTAGAGGAATATACTACTAAAGACTTCCGTGAATTATTTGAAGCTAACTTTCAAGAAAGAGAAAACAAGATTAGAGAATCCACTCCAAAAGAATTCTTTCAATCATTACCAGAAGAACTTCAAGTAGCTGCTAAATATGTTGCAGATGGTGGTACAGATCTCAAATCTCTTTTTAGAACTCTTGCTGAGGTAGAAGAGGTAATTGATCTTGATCCATCAAATGAATATGATCAAGCAGAAATTGCAAGACAATATTTGTATGCTAAAAGATTTGGGACACCAGAAGAAATTGAAGCAGAAATCAATGACTGGGCTGATATGGGTAAACTAGAAGCAAAAGCTCAACAGTTTAAACCGCAGTTAGACAGAATGCAAGAAGAAGTTGTTGCAAGGAAACTAGCAGAACAAGAACACAAAAAAGAGCAGCAGGCGCAACAAGCAAAAGTATACACTGATAATGTATACAATACTCTGGTAAAAGGTGAAATAAATGGGATTAAGCTTGATAAGAAAACACAAAGCATGTTGTACTCAGGATTAGTTCAACCAAGTTATCCTTCTATCTCTGGAAGACAAACTAATTTATTAGGACACCTTCTTGAGAAGTATCAGTTTGTTGAGCCAAGACATGATCTTATTTCTGAAGCTCTATGGTTACTTTCAGATCCAGATGGATATAAAGGTAGAATTAGAGAACAGGGATCTAAAGCTGCAGTAGAAAAAACAGTTAGACAATTGAAAACTGAAGAAGCAAGAAAAATTACTTCTTCTAGTATTCAAGAATCTGATGATACAGCAAGACCGGCTAGTAAGCCACAAAGAACTATCTCTAGACAGAATAATTTGTTTAAGAGATTTTAATTAGTAACAATTTAAATTAATATATACAATGGCAACTCCAGTAATGAACAATGGTATATTCCTTAGGGATACCGCTTACAACGCAAGTTCCCATGTGGATTCTTACCACTTGGTGAACATGCTGAAAG